>QWCH01000054.1_pt1 | contig 174179 bp, 178 predicted proteins | sample 1972671 | NCBI WGS metagenome assembly QWCH01 (sample SAMN09866713, study PRJNA288562) | Human gut metagenome isolate term3_stool, whole genome shotgun sequencing... | isolation source: gut | host: Homo sapiens | place: USA: California
TAAGTGGCTCATTAGGACTACCTCCTGTTTGTTTCGTTACTTACAGTATAGTCCTTTTGGGCTTTTATAGTATTTTGAAATTAAATAGCACCACGGGTAATATAACATTATTATATCAAAATTTCGAGCAAAATAAAAAAGAAATGAAGCAGAAAGAGATGTTCTCTCACTCCATTCCTTTTCTCAATTTCTCTAGTGTTTCTTGGAAAATAGCTGGCGCTTCTGCTGTAAATTCCATGACTTCTGCCGTCTTAGGATGAGTAAATCCAAGCGTTCTGGCATGTAAAAATTGACCGTGCCCTTTTAGCGTTTTACGTGGTCCATATACTTCATCACCTGCCACTGGGTGACCAATATAAGCCATGTGCACACGAATTTGATGTGTACGACCTGTTTCCAGTTGCAACTCCACCAGCGTATAATTGCCAAAACGTTCTAAAACATGGAAACGTGTAACAGCTGGCTTTCCTTTTGCCGTTACAGCTTGTTTTTTTCTATCTTTTTCACTGCGTCCAATCGGTGCTTCAATAACGCCTCTGTCATTCGGCAGATTACCATGCACAATAGCCCAATACTTCCGCAGGGATTTTTTATCTTTTAATTCCTTAGCAAGCTTGATATGCGCATCATCGTTCTTGGCAATCATCAACAATCCTGATGTATCTTTGTCAATCCGATGGACAATTCCAGGGCGCAAAACACCATTGATACCGGACAAATCCTTGATATGGTACATCAGCGCATTGACCAGTGTTCCGCTCGTATGCCCCGCACTTGGATGCACCACCATACCTTGAGCCTTGTTCACCACTGCGACATCTTCATCCTGATAAACAATATCTAGCGGCAGATTTTCTGCAACATACTCCAGCGCTTCTGGTTCGGACAATTCATAAGTAATCACATCACCTGCCTTGACAGCATACTTTGCTTTCTTGACTTGCCCGTTGACTAAGATTTGCCCATTTTTGATTTGTTCATTGGCATGGCTGCGGGATAATGGTGTCAAATCAGCAACCGCCTTGTCCAACCGTACACCGCCAATCTCTACTTTAACTTGCATTGCCCTCTTCCTTTAACATCATCACTATCAGTACAAGCACACCAATCGTCAGATAACTATCCGCAACATTAAAAATTGCAAAATTGATAAAATCAAGCTGAAACATATCCACAACAAAACCTTGGCGCATGCGGTCAATAAAATTTCCAATTCCACCTGCAATAATTAAACTCAAAGCAGACAGCAGCCAGACAGAACCTTTGATGTGCTTGCTCAAATACCAGATAGCAGCGCCAATCACCACTAAAGTAATTACCGCAAACAACCATTGCTGGTTCTCCAGAATTGAAAATGCCGCTCCTGTATTTCGCAAATAAGTCAAACTCAAAATCTTTGGAATGAAAGGCTTCACTCCGCCTAATTGAATGTTTTTGACAATTTCAAACTTGACCCATTGATCCAGCGCAATCAAAGCCACAATCACAATCGGCACGGTCACTTTTCGTTTCATTTTTTACCTCTTTTTGCAAAATATTCTTCCATAACAGCAACAAAAGCTGCACCGACTGGTGAAAGCTCTACTTCTTCGCGTTTAACATAAACCATGCGATTTTCCAAGTTGTCTTGTAATCGAATCACCGTAATGCCGTTTACGCTATTACTATCCAAAAATCCAGATCCTGTTGCATAAGCATCTGTCCGCTCTAAAATACCATTTAAAGTGGCACGATCCATCACATTAAACATCTGCGAACTGGCGCTGGTGTCCACGAAATTCTCTGAATAATAGAGATATTCGTCCTTTTCCTGTGTAAAACGAACCGTCGGCAAATCTGCCAAATCTTCCATAGTAAGCTCCTCTTTCCCAGCTAAGGGGTGATCCGCCCGCAGATAAATGTGTGTCTGAAAAGGAATCAAATCTACCACTTCCAGCCCCAATTTATCCATCCGCTGCATCATTCCCTTGGTATTTTGATTGTTCAGATAGATAATGCCAATCTCGCTGTGTCCTTGTGCAACTTCGTTTAAAATCTGCACCGTTGTAGATTCAAAAATTCGGAAATTCTTACCTTTTGGATAGCGTTTAGCAAATTCTGTTATCAGAGGCGGCAAGAAATCATAATGCTGGCTCGCAATGGAAAATTCTGCTTTTTCTTCCTCTGGATTGGCATACTGATTTTGAAAGACATCAAATCCTTTAACCAATTCTTGAGCTTTTTCGTAAAATTCCATCCCTCGACGTGTCAGAAATGTACCGCTACTCGTTCTGCGAAATACTTTAAAACCCAGTTCTTTTTCTAATTCTCGAACCGCAATGGACAAACTAGGCTGGCTGACATACATTTTCTCAGCGGCTTCACGAAAGGTGCCACTATTGGCAATGGCTACAACATAGCGCAGTTGTTGAATATTCATCCTTTTATCCTCTTTCAAGTGTTTTATCATTATACCATAAATCAAGGCATAACTAAACCTTCATACACCCATGAAATCCAGTCGTCGCTTCTTTCATATCTTCCTAATAAAACAGATAAAACAAGTTGTTTTTGGCTGCTACAAGTGACATTCAAGTTCTTTCACTCATGTAGTGGCTTATCTCATCAGCTGTCAATTTTCGCACTTCTGTATTGGGATACTCTTTGTATTCATGAACGGTAAAAACAGGTGTCAGCAATGGGCATGTTTTATCCTTATTCTTTTTTAAAAATATTTGTAAATCTTCTTTTGCCGCAAAAATTTTATAAGACAGCCTTCCCTTGCTATTTTCTATTTCATAAATACCGCATGGCTTTTTCATCGTATAATCAGCGGTTCGCAAGTATAGCTTTGAGATTTCTAAGGATTTAAACGGAAAATGCCACCTTTGCAATCCTCTCTTTGGGTCTTTTTCAATGCAGATACACCGCCCACATGTTCCGCAAATATACTGCCTGTGGTGTTGCAAACAATCCAAAGGATTCAGTAAAGGCGTTCTTCTACTTTCCCTAGAATAACATTCTTGACACATGTTTCCCTCCTGTTACTGACCGACATAGACGGCTTCTATCATGGTGAACATCCAAGTTTGACACAAACCATTCACATCATACCTCCCCATTATATCATAAAGAAAGAGCGAGAACTTTGACAAAGAGGTCTATTCAAGATATAATGTAAAAAAATAAACAGAGGACAAGGACATGGCAAATTCAAAGCTTATTACGCGGCTGAAACGCTCTGAAGGACAACTGCGCGGCATTCAAAAAATGATAGGAGAAGAGCGTGACTGTTCGGACATTATCACCCAATTAACCGCTGTGCGCTCTAGTGTCGAGCGGGTCATTGAGTTGATGATTACCGAAAATCTCACCGAATGTCTCGACCACCCTTTAGACGATCCCGAAGCTCAAAAAGAGCGACTAGAAAAAGCCGTCCAATACCTTATCAAACGAAAATAACCTCAGCAGGCGACGAAAACTGCTGAGGTTTGTTTATTTACGGTACACAATATAAGAGATGATTCCAACTATTACTTTTTTAGAAAAATAGAACTGCACAATGGGCAAAAGCAGCTCTTAAAGGAGTGGTCGCCCAGCGGACAAAGTGAACCTGTTTCTAGGCAAGTCGTCAGCCCGGCGGACAGAGCAAACTTGTTTCTAGGCAAGCTGTCAGCCCGGCGGACGGAGTGAACTTATTTCTAGGACAGATTATCGACCCGGTCGACGAGGTGAACTGCTTTTAGGACAGACTAGCGACCCGGTCGACGGAGTGGACTGCTTTTGGGACAGACTAGCGACCCAGTCGACGGAATGAACTGCTTTTGGGGGCAGGTTGCCAACCATTGAAAGAAAAGTCCTCCTCAATATGGTATAATAAGAGTAATAAAACAAATCAAAGGAGGCAAGTAAAATGGACTTATACGCAAAAGTAGAAGAAACCTTAAACAAGTTAAACATTCCATTTGAAATCGTGGAACACGAACCGGCACTTACGACCGAGCAGGCAGACAGCTTTATCGAAGGCATTGAAGGCGTCCGCACCAAAACGATGTTTCTCACTAACAAGAAGAAAACCGCCTACTACTTGCTCATTATGGACGACAAAAAACGCTTGGACATGGACTTGTTTAAAGAACTGGTAAAAGCCAATAGAATCCGCATGGCATCCGCTGACAGTCTGTTTGAAAAAATGATGTTGCCAGCAGGTGTTGTTTCTCCATTTGGATTGTTAAACAATGCCGACAAAGACATTCAAGTTTATTTTGACAAAGAAATCATGTCGGAAAAACGAATGAGTTTTCACCCCAATACCAATGAAAAAACACTCTTTTTAGACACAACGGACTTACTCAAATTCCTAGAAGCTATTGGTTATGATCCACATATTATTGAGTTATAGGTTGGACAAAAACTCAATTTCTAGTCAAAATGAAGCAATGAACAAGAAAAAGCTTAAAATCAACGTTTTTGATAACTTGATTTTAAGCTTTTTACTATTTTTGAAAGGTTTTTATTCAGTTTATTTTCTCTTTCCTTATTCCACCTCGCCATGCCAGAAATTCATGCCCCCAGCTACATTGGTTACATCAAATCCTTGCGCACTTAAAAACTGACACGCAGCCGCAGAACGTGCACCAGATTAACAGATGACATAGTATTTCTCCTGCTGGCTCAGTTGTTTGTAGCCCGTCTCAAAAGTGCTTAATGGCAGATTTTGTACTGTCGGAACGTGCCCTGACACGAACTCATAAACCTCTCGCACATCAATAATGGACAGCTTTTCTGCTTGGTATTTCTTATAAAATTCAGACATAGTGATATTAATTTCCATATTCTACTCCCTCTGGTTTCACCATTTTATACAAGGCAAAAGCGCCGTCTAGGTTCTTAACAGAAAATCCTGCTTGTTTAAGAATGCGCTCGGCAATATAGCTGCGAAGTCCACTATGACAGCTCACGATGTAGTCCTGCGACTTGTCTAGCTCTCCTAAACGCTCACGCAATTCATTTAAAGGAATGTGAACCGTATCCACTTTCAAACGACCTTGTTGAAGCTCACTGGCCGTCCGCACATCTAGGAACTTCTTACCAGCAGCTAGTTCATCTTCCAATTCATACCACTGGATATTGTCGCTCAAACCTTCTACTAAGTTTAAGGCTGCATATCCCAGCATATTGACCGGATCTTTAGCAGAGCCAAACGGTGGCGCATAGGTAATTCCAACTCTGGCAAGTCAAAAATGGTTAGATTACCTTTGATAGCCGTTGCCAAAATATCAATCCGCTTATCAACGCCTTTTTTCCCAACACCTTGTGCACCATAAATTTTGCCACTTGTTGGCTCAAAGAGGAGTTTCAAGGTCACATCAGTCGCACCCGGATAGTAGCCAGCATGATCCTTACCACTGACATGAATAACTTGATAAGGCAGGCCATTCATACGAAGAATGCGCTCGCTCAACCCTGTCGAAGCAGCCGTCATGTCAAATGCCCGAACGATAGCTGTACCAATGCTACCTTTATTCTTGCAAGCTACCCCAGCAATCACGTCCGCCACTTGGCGACCTTGACGATTGGCAAGCGAAGCCAATGAAATCAGCGCGTCTTCTCCTGTAATCTCTTGCTTAACCACAATCGCATCACCGACTGCATAAATATCAGGTTGATTGGTTTCGTAACGCTCATTGACTAAGATACCGCCACGCAGTCCCAGTTCAATACCTGCCGCCTGTGCCAAAGCATTCTCCGGTTGCACCCCGACAGATAAAATGGTCACATCAGAAACAATTTTTTGCCCATTCTCCAGTACAATGACCTTTCCCTTGTCCTCAAACCGCGTAGCAGACTGAGAAGTAATTACTTGAATACCGTTTTTCAACAATTCAGCTTGAACAAAAGCAGCCATTTCTTCATCAAGCGGTGGCAAAACATGCGGTGCTTTTTCAACAATCGTCACCTTCAAACCGCGCCTCCGAAGATTTTCTGCCATTTCAAGACCAATGAATCCGGCCCCAATCACCACAGCTTCTTTTGGCTGTTTCTCCAAAGCTAACATAATCTCATCTAGGTCAGGAACATTACGCAAAGTATAGGTGTTTTCGGCTGTTTCCAAACCGTCAATCGGAGGCACAAAAGGCTTTGCTCCCGGAGACAAAATCAGCCTGTCGTAACTCTCTGTAAACTCTTTTCCATCATGCCGAACCGTCACTGTATGTTGATCTGGTGAGATAGCCGTCACTTCATGAAAAGGACGAACATCTAGATGAAAGCGTGCCTTTAAACTCTCAGGCGTTTGCACTAACAAATCTTCCCGATTAGCAATTTCTCCAGAAACATAGTAAGGCAGACCACAGTTCGCAAAGGAAACGAATGGTCCCTTTTCAAAAATAATAATCTCAGCGTCTTCTTTTAGCCGTCTTAAACGCGTCGCTGCAGACATTCCACCTGCAACTCCACCAACAATGATAATTTTCATTCAACTTCCTCCTTTATCACTTTTAAATAACTTTTCCGGTCCAAGCACTCATACCGCCTTGAACAATGACAACATCGTAGCCTTTTTTCTTTAGCTTTTTGGCTGCCATTTTGCTCCGCACATCGGAATGGCAAATGACATACAGTGTTTCATTTGTTGCTAGCGTGTATCTTGCGATTTCATTGAGTGGGACATTCTTTGCGCCTTTGATATGACCACGCCGATATTCAGACGGTGTTCGTACATCTAGCAGTTGAATCTTCTCTTTTAATTTTTGTTCCAATTCACTTGTAGAAATACTATCTATTTTCGTAAATAAGTGAAACATAAGCACCTCCGTTTATACCCTTGCGGGGTATATTAAACCATGAAGCTTTTTCTTTTGTCAAGAATCTTGTTTCAATATTTTTATAAAAAAAGAAGCCCCACAAATCAACCACATTAGGTTGCTTGTGAAGCTTATCCTTTCTATCGAATGATTCAACCTTTAGATCACTTTTATATGTTTACAAAAGGTTCATCAATCCTCTTTTTTACAACGACCAACTAAACCCAAAGCTGATAAAAGTAAACCGATACCTGTCAGCATTGTAAAAGTTGAACCATCTTGTACATCACCTGTGCTTGGCAAAAACTTTTCTTTCGCTGGAGCTAGTTTGGTCGGAGGTGTTTGTACAACCGTCAAAGTTGGAGGTGCTGGTTTGTCCGAGACTGACGGAACTACTGGAGGTGTTGGCTTGTCTGGAGTCACTGGATTCGCAGTGTAATGCACATCTTTGACAATGTTTTCTTGAGTAACGGCTTCTGATGGAACCGTCTCAATGTCAACACTGTAGCCCGGAATCACTGGTGATGGCACAGCATCATAGTTGGCTTTATCGCTTGTCCAAGCTGTGGCAGAAACTTCTGTGCCTGTGATTTTATCTTTGGTTACTGTACGAGTCCAAGTCGCTGTTTGCACCTTGTCTTCTGGTGTCTGGTCACCGGCACCGTGGTAACGAACAGTCAAGTTTACATCCTTGCTTTCTTGGATATCAGTGATACCATGCTTCAAGTGAACAACTACATTTTGATCGTGGCTACTGTCAAGGTCAAACTTAGCTGGAAGCTGGTCTTTCGAAACCAATTCATAACCTTGAGCTAGATAAGCATTCACCATTAAATCATATTTTTCTCGGGCACTAGCTAAAAGAGGAGTATCAGAGCCTCCGCTGGTAAGTACTTCCTTATCTTTCAGCGTTTTTTGAGCAGTGTCGTCAATGATGGTATAGGTTACTTTTTGCTTATCTGCTTTATAGGTAACCGTTTCTTCAATATCTGCGCTATCTCCCGTAATCTGTTCAACGGCTGCTACAGTTGCCTTATCTGGTGTATAACCATCAACCTTTGGAGAAACTACCTCTGGGAAGGTTCTGGTAGACGGGATCCAAGAATACTTACGGACAATCTTATTAGTCACCAGATCCTTTTTGATAAGCCGGACAAAGTCCAGAATCTGAACCGTCGTATCCGCTGCCTCTGTGTTATCTTCGTAAACATACTTGATGGTCTCATAGACAGTCCTTCTGTCTTCAACTAAATCCATCTTATGACGTAGATGAACTTCAAAGGTTTGAAGATTTTCATTATAGGTTACACCAGTTGCTGGATAACCATCTGAAACGAGTTCATAATTTCGATCAGTATACGTCTTAATGGTTTCAGCTGTTCGATAAGGATCAGTCCGCCCATAACGTCCATTCAGTTTCTTCGTTTCAAGCGTTTCTCCTGTTGTGTCATCGATATAAGTTACCTTTGCACTAGCTGGATTAGCTTTGTAAACAACTGTCTTTTCGATATTGTAACTGTTAGCCGTAATATTGTCAACTGCTGGAACCTCCGCCAAATCTGGAGTGTAACCTTTGATTGTTGGTGATGTTACGGCCACAAAACTTGTTCCATTTTCCGCTGTCCAATCACCAGTTGTAACATTTGTAACAAGGTCAGTTGTTGCTGTTCTAGTGAAATCTAATGTAGCAACATAGGTTGGTTTTGCTTCTGTACCATTTTCATAGACATATCTGATAGTCTCTTTGACAGTTCTCTTTTGAGTTTCAGTTTTTGTCTTATGTTTTAAATGAACCTCAAATGTTTGAAGTTTATCATTATATTTTACACCTGTTGGTGGATACTCATCTTTAACCAGTTCATAATTTTGATCTGTATACTTTTTAATAGTTTCGGTTGTTCTATATGAATCAGTAGTGTTGTAGTCGCCAGTCAATTCTTTTGTTTCAAGAACTTTATTTCCATCAGTATCATCAATATACGTTACTTTTGCATTAGATTTATTTACAGCGTATACATAGTAAAAATCTTGATCGTTATTTTCAAAAGCTATGGACTGACTAGTAGTAAGCTGTTTTCCTGATATTGAAGTAATAGGATTCTGTGTCATTACAAGAGTATATCCTGCAATCGTTTTCGGAGTAGCCTTATAATCTGGTGATTTAGGAACACTCCCCCCTGCTGGGAAACCAAATTGATAATCTTGTGTTTCTATTTCTTTACCTGTAGTATCTACATAGTGTATTGTAATCTTTTTTTGACCTTCTGCACGTGCATTTGATGGAGTTGTTGCGGCAGAAATCGTTTCTTCTTTAAGCTTAGTTACATTACCATTGTCATCAACGTTATAACTATAACTTCTTGACTCATTCGTTATAGTATTCTTAATTGAGGAATCTGCAAAAGTAATTCGTGTTGAATGTCCAGTTCCTTGAATGACACTAGCATCCTTTAAAATAGCACTAACTTTTTTATTGACTTCTTCTGTTCTGTTGATTTCCTGATACTTATCTCCCATTTGAGCATAATCATCAGTTGGCCAAATTTCATGATAGGTAGTTGCACCCTCACCTATCATTTTCCCTAAATTGATGGCAACTGTATAAGTTCCATCTCCATTATCAATAACAACTGAAGAATTTTTGCCTGCTTGCTTTAATGCTTTAAGAAGAGTATCATTTGTTGAATTTGCAGGTAGATCTATTAACTTATTATCTGGATCTGACTTTATACTAATAGAGCTAGGAGTATCTCCTTTAACAAGATACTTCCCATCTTCGCTAATAGCTAAGGTAGAAGTATATCTTTTCGGATCAGGTTTGATACTAATAATTTTCGATCCATTATCTGGTTTTATACGGTAAATAGAAATGATATCTCCTTGAGGAATCCCTGTTTGTCCAGGATTTTTGCCATCGCTAGATAATAGATTATTATAATAGTTAGCATCACCAGTTGAAGTACCTAATTTTATTGAATCAGCTTTATCACTACTAGCGCTATTATAAACTGCAAAAGGAGCCTGTGCTTTTTCAAACGTCCTAGGCTGAGGTTTAAACGTAAATGTATTCCCATTTATTTCTAAAACAATATTTTCATAACTTGATTTTGCTGTAAATTTTCCAATAGTTGCTGCTTTTTGAGTAATTTCAACAATTTTTTGTCCTTCAAATTGATTATTTAAAGTAATCACATAAGCAAGATTATTTGGATCAGAATGTTCAAATTTAATTGTTCCAACACCGTTTATTGGTTCCTCTGTTCCTGAACCAAGATTAGAGTAGTACGCTCTATAAGCATTGTTTACCAATTTAACTGGAATGCGAATCTTTGTACCAGCCTTTAGAGTCCCATCTTGAGTCAGAGTAAATTTCATATGAATTTGCTCAAATGCTATTTCTTGATTGGATAAAGTTTTTTCATCCCCAGAACTCATAGTTGTTCCATCTTTTGTTGTAACAGTCACTTTGAAATCTGAAATCTGAGAAAGAGCTTCTGTCACACTTCTGCGACTGCGAGCTGCTCTTGTTTGAGGTGCTGTATTCGTTTCTTCTGTCTTCGGAGTTGTTTCTGATTGAGACGGAGTTGGAGATGGTTTAGAAGATTCTTCTTCCGTTGATGAGCTATTGCTGCTTGATGGAGATGAATCTTCTGATAACGTGCTTTCTGTACTTGAGCTTTGAAGTCCTGAAACAGATTGAGCCGCATCCATTATTTCATTTTCTGATACTGAAGAAGCATCTTCTGATATTGGAGTTGGAACAACAGCTTTTTCAGTTTCCGTTTTCTCTGATGAATCTGAAACACTAGTAACTTGACTGTTCATACTACTCTGCTCATCAGCTTGAACCGTCTGACTTCCTCCCACAATTCCATACATTGCTAAAGTGGCTATCGCAACGGAAACAAGACCCACGCTTTTCTTCCGTAAAGAAAATTTATCACGTTTTCCATTATAAAGTTTAAAACTTTTAACTTAGTATATTCCTTCCATAGTAAAATATCTATATAATTTTTATCTGATGGGTAAAGTTGAGAATAAAAAACCATTACCCATTCCTAAAAATTGAATAAACCTACAATATATATTATACTTTGATAACTGTAATTATTCAACTAATATGATACTAAAATACATAAAAAACACATGTGAAATGTACTTAAAATAAAGATAGCTGCAAAATTGTTTACAGCTATCTTATAATGAGATGAAGATTGTTCGTTTTATCTACATTTCTTTTGTTGTTTTCAAATTATCATTTCCAAAAGAAAGACCCGTACCATGAGGTAGGGACTTTCAATTCTTATTTCGCAATTGGGTAAACAGAAACTTGTTTTTTATCGCGACCTTTGCGTTCAAAGCGTACAACGCCTTCAACTTTTGCAAACAAAGTGTCATCTCCACCGCGTCCAACGTTGACACCTGGATAGATGTGAGTACCGCGTTGACGGTAAAGAATAGATCCACCAGTTACAGTTTGTCCGTCAGCTGCTTTAGCTCCAAGACGTTTTGCTTGTGAATCACGTCCGTTAGATGTAGAACCTCCACCTTTTTTATGAGCGAAAAGTTGCAGGTTCGCAAGATTCATTTTCAACATAATGTTTTTCCTCCGTGTTAGTTTTCTGTGATAACTCTTGTCTGGACGAACTCAGCTGAGTCCTCCGATAAGTTTGCCATACCCAAGAAGAATGATTCAAAGAAAAGTTGAGTCATTTCTCTTTGGTGAGATGGAATATCTGTAGGAATCTCTACCCGTAAGAATCCACCTTCTTCTTCGTTTAATTCTAAGATTGGTTCATAGCCTGCGAATTTTTCAATCGAATTGATGAAATTTATGGCAAGCGTAGAAACCGACGCACACACGACATCAAAGCCGTATTCGCCACTTTCGGCGTGTCCAGTAATTTCTGCACTCCTCAGCTCACCATCCTCGGCTCGTTCAAAGACTGCTTGTATCATGTGCTCTCCTTAAAAATTAAGCGTTGATTGCATTGATGACAACCTTAGTATATGGTTGACGGTGACCTTGTTTACGATGGCTACCTTTTTTAGGTTTGTACTTGTAAGTAACAACTTTCTTTTGTTTTCCTTGTTTTTCAACAGTTCCAACAACAGTAGCTCCAGAAACAAGCGGAGTTCCGACAATAGTGTTTTCACCACCAACAAGAACAACTTCGTCAAATGTTACATCTTGACCAGCTTCAACGTCTAATTTTTCAACGTAAATTGCTTGACCAACTTCAACTTTAACTTGTTTGCCGCCAGTTTTAATGATTGCGTATGTGCTCATTATGCACCTCCTATGAATTTTACGGGTTTCCCCTAATTTTGTGAAGACTCGCCTAGCATCGTGGGACGAACCACTTATGACGATGTTCGAGCGGTTGCACAGGCTGTGCATAGTCAACTCTCTAAGTATAGCATTTCTAGAATTATTTGACAAGTATTTTTTATCAAAAGACTAACTCAGTAGCTTTTAGTAATTTTTAATAATTTCCCAGAATAACTTCCAATCTCAAAATCCGTTCTTATTACAACAATCCCTCAATCATTTCATCCACCTCGTCTGTTTCTGCTTCTGGTGTAATTTCAGTAATGATGATACCAGCAACAGCACGTTCCACTAAAGCATCTACATCCATACGTGCTTCGTATTGCTCTGCATTTTTTATCTTTGGATTGGTTTTCGGACGATCTGGGGCAAAAATGGTACAGCAATCTTCAAAGGGCTGAATTGAGATATTAAAGGTATCAATCTTTTCAGCAATGTCAATGATTTCCAGCTTATCCATGGTCACAACTGGGCGAATAATGGGAGTGTTGGTGACAGCATTAATCGCTTGCATACTCTCTAGCGTTTGGCTAGCAACTTGACCAAGACTTTCTCCGTTGATGATAACGAGCCCACCACGTTCTTCACGAATGCGATCTGTAATGCGCATCATAAAGCGTCGAGTTAGGGTCATCAGATAAGCTTCTGGTGCTTTTGCTTTAATTTCTTCTTGAATTTCCGTGAATGGCACTTCAATAAATTGAATACTGCCACCAAATTTGGTTAATTTGCGCGTCAAATCTTGCGCCTTTTTGAGAGCACCGGGACTTGTATAAGGGGGGCTAGCAAAATGCACCGCTTCAATATCCACCCCGCGTTTTAGAGCTAGATAGCCTGCAACGGGTGAATCAATCCCACCCGACAACATCAGCATGCCTTTTCCAGATGTTCCGACAGGAAGACCACCTGCTCCACGAATCGTTTCATAGGACAGATAGGCTGCTTCTTCGCGGATTTCTACTTGCAGTGTAATATCTGGCGCTTTCATCTTGACTTGAACATGTGGAATCGCATCAAAGACCGCATTCCCCAAGGCCTGGTTCAATTCACGACTATCCAATTCAAAATTGTGGTCACTGCGTTTGCTGGCAATCTTGAAAGTCATCCCCTCTTTATAAATTTCTTTCATAATTGTCTGCACCGCTTCAACCAAAGAAGGAACTGATTTTTCAATCTTATAAGACGGAGAGAAATTTTGAATCCCAAAAATTTGTTTAAGCGATTCTGCAACAGGTTGATAGTCCGTTCCGTGAAGATAGACATGTGCACGATCTCGGTCTGCTTTCACATGCACATCTGGGTAAACAGAGAGGACTGCTTGCATATTGCGTTTCAATTTGTTAATAAAACGCATGCGATTTTTTCCTTTGGTTGAAAGCTCGCCGTAACGAACCATAATTTCTGAATATTGCATTGTTTACCTTACTTTTCTAGTTTTTTCATAAATGAGTTTAAACGTTGTCAGGAATTGCTCAATCTGACTCATGTCATTATCGGCATCCAGACTAATTCGCACAGCCGTTTGAGCTAGGGATTTTTCAACACCCATAGCTATTAATGTTCCAGCTGGTTTGCCAGCTTTAGAGGAACAAGCACTCGTAGTAGATATATAAATGTCATACTCTTCAAAAGCATGAACCACTACTTCACCTCGTACGCCTTTAATTCCAAAAGTCAGGATATGGGGCGCAAACTCATCTATTCCTGAAAAAATCGTCACATCAGGGTATTTCGCTAGCTCTTCTAGGATAATCTCTTTCATTTTTGCGGTTCGTGTGGTGAAAGTTTCCAAATTTTCCATAGATATGCGCAAGGCTTTTGCAGTTGCTGCAATACCCGCCAAATTTTCAGTCGTAGAACGCTTGTCTGATTCTTGACCGCCACCATTCAACAGCGGACTGATTTTCTTACCAGACTTGATATAGACAAAACCAACACCCCGTAAGCCATGAAATTTATGACTGGAAAATGTTGCAAAGTCTACGCGATCAGTTAAATAATTTTCCGTTGGAATCTTGGCCATGGCTTGAACCGCATCCACATGAAAAGAAATAGTTGGCTTGTCCGCTAAAAGTTCTGAAATAGCTGCAATTGGTTGAACAGAGCCGATTTCATTGTTGACCGCCATAACTGAAATTAAAGTCGTATCCGATCGGATAAGGGTAGCTAATTTTTCAACATCTACAAAACCTTTTTTATCAACAGGCGCAAAGTCCACTTCAAAGCCTTGCTGCATCAGCCAGAGAGCGGATTCTTTCACTGCTGGATGCTCAATAGCAGACACAATGATATGCTTGCCATAACGCGCTTTTTCAAAAGCCACACCCTTGATAACCCAATTATCGCCTTCCGTCCCGCCAGACGTAAAGAAAATCTCTTGAGAGGATTTACCGAGAAGCTCCGCAATTTGCCTGCGAGATGCATCTAACAAGCGGGTCGCCTGATTGCCCAAACTGTGGAGACTAGAAGGATTTCCCCAAATTTTAGAAGCAACTTCTGTATAGCTAGCCAAAGCCTCTGGGTAAGGCTTGGTTGTTGCTGAATTGTCAAAATAAATCATCTTAAACCTCTCCATTTCAATACTCCTATTGTAACACGAAAAAGAAATGGGGACAACAGCAAAACTTGAAATGAAAAGGCCCTCCAAGTTTTGGCTTGGAGAGCCGTAAAGGTTAATCATAAAATTCATGCAAGAGAGCAGATAGTTCCTGTTGTTGTTCGATGAGGCTTTGCCCGATTGTCGTTGATTTTATCAAAGTTCGCTCACGGACATGCTCAATCACTTTCTTCAAGGATGAGAGATCCACAGCCTTCTCAATCATTTTTTGCACATTTTGAAAAGGTTGGTGTGTGACAATTTGAAAACCATATGAATTATTGAGCAAGGAATAACCAGCAATACCCGTTTTCTTTTGATAGGCTTCACACAACCCACCGTCAATGACAAATAGCATGCCTTCTCCTCGGATTGGAGATTCGCCTTTCAATGTTTTTACAGGTGTATGCCCATTTACAATCCTAGAATCTTCAGAAAAGAGACCGAATTCTTCCAAAATCAACTTGCAAATCTTAGCAGAATTCCGATAGGAGAAATAGGGATTTTCCTTTTCAACGTGCGTTTCCTTATCCTCAATAAAATAACGTTCTAGGGTGGTCATCTTGTCCTTGCCAAACAAGGGAGATAGTTTTCCATTCCAACAGTACCAGATAAGATCCGTTGAGAAATCGTTCTGAATTTCTGGATTTTTAGAACTTTCCCGAATATGGTATTCAAAAAAGTCGAGCAATTCTTTACCAGCATAGCGGATTTCATTGATCTGTAAGGGTTGAAATTCTCCTGACGCTTCTAGAGGAATACAGCCATGAAATAGGAGATGATTATTATAAATCTTATACATGGAGCCCTTCTTCATCAGAAAAGAGATGTGGTTCTTGAGCTGAAGAGAATGTTGGAAAGAATCCAGCAAGCTAGCAACCACTTCTTCTTCCTCGGCTATCAGCTGATCTGGATGTTGAGGATTGATTGTTTGAAAGCAAGTATTAGCTAAAAAATACTTCTTTTCTCCAACTAGAATACTTTCTTCCCAATAATCAATCTTATCAAGAGTAAGATGTTGAGCCATATCAAACTCCTGTCGCCTTTTAATCAGTTGATTTTCCAATTTAAACTGAATGATTGCTAGTGCTTGGTGAACCTTTTCCAGCTGGAGGATTTCTTTAGGAGAATAGCTATCGCTTCTTTTTCCTAATTTTGGTTTGAACTTTGCATTTTCCGAATAAGTCTTTTCAGCAAAGAGGACGAGTGGTCTTAGATTAAGACCATAAGCTCGCTCAATATCGTAAAGATACCCGTACCTAGCAGCTATTCGTAAGAGAATGAGTAGACATTCTTTTGAGCCGAAGAAAGCCCCCATCCAGATAATGTCGTGGTTACCCCACTGAATATCAACAGAATGATAAGCTATGATTTCATTCATTACTTTATCTGCGGCTGCCCCACGGTCAAAAATATCACCAACTATGTGAAGATGATCAATGATTAACTGCCGAATGACCTTTGCTAATGCCGAAATAAACTGACTTGCCTCGCCTAGATCAATCAAATAGTTCTGAATCGTTTCAAAATAAATATTGCTATCCGGCAGATTGCGATCTGTATAGAGCAATTCTTCAATCACATAAGCATATTGTGGTGGCAACGCCTTTCTCACTTTGGAACGAGTGTATTTTGCTGCCACAAAAGTTAGCAAAGTCAACAAGTTTTGAATAATTTCTCCATACCAACTCTTGTCTTTCAAAGGATAAAGAAAACCATCACTCAAAACTTCCTGAGGGTAAGCAATTAACAAGGTCAGCTTGTCTTTTTCCGATTTTGATAAATCCTCTCTAAAGCAGTCATTGATTTTTTCATTCAGATTCCCCGCACAGGTTCTTAAGATGTAGTCAAAAGCCTCAAACTCACCGTGAATATCGCTAAGATACAATTCTGTCCCTTTTGGCAAATTTAAAATAGCTTCCAGATTGATTAACTCTGTAATGACTTTTTGCTTGGAATCAAACTCTTTTAATAAAATTCGTTTGTATTGTTCCATTCGTTCACCTCGTTTAAATACAGCACCTTAGGGCTTTAATTCTTATTTTGAAGCCAGAGATTTTAAATGTTCTTCAATGATGCAAGCCGTTTCTTCAATAGATTTATCTGTCATATTGATAACATGTGCTTGATATTTTTGAAATACTTTTTTAGAATAATCCAATTCTTCATAAATTTTTTCTACATCTGTATAGCTTGTAGCTTGTGTCAAACCGAGCGCATCCAAACGGTTACTTCTTACTTTGACCAATTTATCCGGTTCACAAACCAGCCCAATCATTCTTCTTCTATCTACTTTATCCAAGATTTGCGGTAGCGGAACCTCTGGAATCAAGGGAAGATTGGACACTTTGTAACCTTTATTGGCTAAATAGATACTGAGCGGAGTCTTGGAAGTTCGAGAAACTCCTAGAATCACAAGATCTGACTCCAAAAATCCTTGCGGGTTCTTGCCATCATCATATTTAACAGCAAATTCAATAGCTGAAATTTTATTGAAATATTCCGTGTCCAAACGGTGCAGAACTCCCGGAACTTCAATCGGTTGCGTTCCTGTTTTTTCTTTGATGATTTCAAAAAATGGATTCATCAAATCCAGATAAGACAAATGATTGACTCTGCTAAATTCCCTCGCAGTTGCTGCCAAATGACTGTCTACTAAGGTACTAATCACAACTGCGTCATCTTTGATAGCGTCCTGCAAAATATCCAACAATTCAGACTCCTTATTTATAAAAGGGAAACGATAGCTATTATTAAAAATCAAATCTGGGTATTGAGCCATAACGGCTGACAGTAATTTTTGGGATGTTCCTCCCAAAGAATCAGAAATAGCGTAAATGGTAATCTCTTGTTTCATGAAAACTCCTTTTTTATCTATTCACTTCTGCATTTCTAGCTTCTTGGATAATAAAGTCCAACAAGGCTGACTTCGTAATTGTTCCGATAATATGACCTTCATTTTGCTCCTCCACAACAGGCAAGGAATCAATGGCAAAATCCTGCAAAAGTGCCGCAGCTTCAAGGATATTCAAATCTTTATGGCAGGTTTTTATATGCGGCATTCTGGTCATGCAAACGGCTACCGGTGTCACATCAATATTGGCATTGAGCGCTGCTCTTAACAAATCCTTTCGCGACAAAATACCTAGTAGCTGCTTTTTTTCATCTATCACATAGAGAACATCTGCATCATACATAAATAAAGTAATAATGGCATCTTGAATAAACGAATCGTGCGCCACCAATACTGGTGATGTCATGACATCTTCAACTTTCTTCTGAAAAGTATCAAAGAAAAAGAGCATTTCCAAATCCGAACCAGCATAAGTGTAGCCAACTTTCGGACTTGCTTTTAAAATCCCTACTAAGGTTAGAAAGGATAAATCTGAGCGCAAAGTTGCCCTAGACACATCTAACAGTTCTGAGATTTTTTCACCGCTAATCGGTTGATCTTTCTTTACAATCTCAACGATCTCTTTTTGTCGTTTTGTTAATTTCAACTGTTACTCCTTTTAAAAACTTCAATCTTTAATAATCATCATTATGTGTCATATTATAACAAATAGATTCTGATTGTCAATGATTTATGACTGATTCTTTTCTGTTGACAAACATATATGATGTATATTACAATGTATTTGTCTTTTATTATGACATATATTTAATAAATTGGAGGCAAAAATGGATAAATGGATTTATTCTTTTGAAGAAGGACGCGCTGAAGACAAGGCACTACTAGGTGGTAAGGGTGCCAATTTGGCAGAAATGACCCATTTGGAGCTGCCTGTACCTGAGGGATTCACAATTACAACTCAAAGTTGTCTACGTTATTTAGAAACTCCTTCCTTTTTCGAATCTATTTTAAAAGAGGAAGTTTTGAAAGCGATTACTAAACTAGAAACCAAAACAAATAAATTTTTCATGGGGAATGAACCCTCACTACTACTGGTTTCTGTCCGTAGCGGAGCTAAAATTTCTATGCCTGGTATGATGGACACGATTCTCAATCTTGGACTAAATGACTTGCGTGTTCAGACTTTAGCAGATGCGACAAATGCCAATTTCGCTTACAATTGTTATCGGCGTTTATTGCAGATGTTTGCTGATGTCGTTTACGGCATCCCCAAAGAAGAATTCGACCAATGTTTAGAAAAAACCGAAAAACAATTGAATAAGAAGGTCAATGACTTTTCAAAAGAAGAACACCAATCACTTATTCAACAATATAAAGAAGTCTATCAGGAACACTATCAAAATTTCCCACAAAGCCCTAAAGAGCAACTTTACGCTGCTATCAAAGCGGTATTCAAATCATGGAACAACCCACGCGCTAAAGTTTACCGCGAATTGAACCAAATTCCACATGATTTAGGTACGGCCGTCAATGTTCAGAGTATGGTGTTTGGCAATAGCGATCAAAAAAGTGGCACAGGCGTTGTTTTCACCAGAAATCCTGCTACTGGTGAACCTCATCTGTTTGGGGAATTTCTCCTCAATGCCCAAGGAGAAGATGTCGTAGCTGGTATTCGGACTCCAGAACCGATTGACTCTCTTAAACGAATCTTACCACAGGCCTATGAAGATTTTTGCAACTACGCCAAGATTCTTGAAAAACACTACAAAGATATGCAGGATATTGAATTTACCATTGAAAAAGAAAAGCTTTATATTCTGCAAACGCGAAACGGAAAACGGACGGCTAAAGCAAGCTTAAAAATTGCTTTGGATTTAGTGAACGAAAAAATGATTTCAAAGCAAGAAGCTCTCCTACGAGTCAGTCCTTCTACCATTGACCAACTGATTCACCCTGTTTTTGAAGAAAAAGCTTTAACATCAGCTCATCACTTAACTCAGGGACTTCCTGCTAGTCCAGGTGCCGCAACAGGAGAAATTGTCTTTACTGCCGAGAGCGCCAAAGAATTTCATGCACTTGGAAAGAAAGTGATTTTGGTTCGCCAAGAAACTTCTCCCGAAGACATTGAAGGAATGGTAGTTAGTCAAGCAATCGTGACCAGTCACGGTGGCATGACTTCTCATGCAGCTGTTGTAGCTCGTGGCATGGGCACTTGTTGTGTCGCAGGATGCGGAGAATTATCTATCAATGAAGACGGAAAAACACTTGTATGCGGTAAGGTAACCTTAAAAGAGGGAGACATCCTTTCTGTAGACGGCACTTCCGGCAAACTCTACATTGGAAGCATTCCAACCACTATGATTGATAATAATGACGAATTACAGATGTTCCTTTCTTGGGCAGATGAAATTGCACAGCTAACCGTTCGAGCGAATGCTGAAACCATTCAAGATTTGAAAACAGCTGTTCAATTTGGTGCCAAGGGAATTGGTCTGGCTCGTACAGAGCACATGTTCTTTGGTGAGGAACGGATTTTAGAAATGCGCAGATTGATTTTATCAACGAATGAAATCGAAACTAAGTCTGCTTTAATGACACTTTTAGCTTTCCAAGAAGAAGATTTCTATCAGATGTATCAAACCATTCAAGATAAACCGATGATTGTCCGTTTACTAGATCCGCCTATGCACGAATTTTTGCCAAAAACACAACAGGAAATTGAGCAATTATCCGGGAAATTGCAAGTACCTCTTGATACACTAACGCGGAAAATCACTTCTCTACAAGAAACGAATCCAATGCTGGGACATCGTGGTTGCCGCTTGGGAATTACACAGCCTGAAATTTATAAAATGCAGGTAGAAGCCGTTTTTAATAGCGCTATAAGACTAGCAAAAGAAGGCATGGTCATTAAACCAGAAATCATGATTCCTTTAATCGCAGAAAAGGCAGAGTTGGTTTCAATCAAAACATCTCTTTGTCAGCATATTGATAACATTTTCAAAAAACATCACATGCAGCCATTCCCTTATGAAATCGGTACAATGATTGAACTGCCACGCGCTTGTTTCATCGCAGATCAATTAGCCGAGGAAGCAGACTTCTTTAGTTTTGGTACCAATGATTTGACGCAAATGACCTATGGTTTTTCTCGTGATGATATTGGAAAATTTATCCAGCATTACAAAGAGGGAGAAATCATGTCATTTGATCCATTCCAAACCATTGACCGAGCTGGAGTGGGCGAGCTCATGAAAATAGCTATTTCTAAAGCTCATCAAGTGAAGCCAGAACTTCCAATTGGCATTTGTGGTGAAGTCGGAGGAGATCCAGCTTCTATTCCTTTCTTCCAAGAGATTGGCATTACTTATGTTTCTTGCTCACCTTATCGCGTTCCTGCTGCACGATTAGCTGTTGCGCAAGCACATCTTTTCTAGTTCCTTCCTTATGAGTGAATCAGCTCTTTCTATCTGCTAACAGGACAGACAAGGATGGAGCTGATTTTTTGTAAAAGGTAATTTTTTCAATCAATTTTCAATTGCTTTACATGGAATTTTCAACATTTTGAATTTTTTTAAGACAATTTTAAATAAAGAGGGTATAATGGAGATGAGAAAGGAGATTAGCAACTCACAATGGAAAATTATTCTCGAAAAAACAAAACTTCAAATACAAAAGAAGAAAAAACGCCTACTCGTCATCATATCAAAAAAGGACTTTCTGCTTTTCAGAAGACCCTTGCTACGATTGGGAGTATTCTTGGGATTATCACTGCAACAATTACAATCTTGACTTTCATGAACAATAATAAATCTGATACCAAGACAAAAAGTAGCCAGACGACACAAACAACTATTATCAAAGAAATTCAGAAAGAAACAACAACAGACGGGGCTAAATCTAGCGACACAACAGCTGCAAGTCAAGGCGAGACAGAAACGAGTAGCGCTAGTTCTGACACCACGCAGTCTAGTAATACATCAAGCGACACTAGCTCTAGCCAGACAAGCAGCACAACGACTGACAACGACACAAATACAACTACTTCAAGCTCTAGCAATTAAAAAAGCGGAAGCGAGACAACCAATCAGACCAAGGTCTAGGAGTTGCTCAACTTCCGTTATTTTTTATATTTAATTTTATACTCTCAATGAAAATCAAAAAGTCTGAATAAGATTCACTGCGTGAATCCTGTCCTACAACTCCAACTGGCTTCCAGAAGGTTTTTGATGGAAACCTCAGTTTCTCTATCCGCAGACTTTAACAGTCCGGTGGCTAACAAGGCTCGAAACAATTTTCACGGAGCATTATTTCCGATACATTTTCACTTGAAGATACAAGTCATTATAAATTCCCAACCACTTAGCGCCGAGTTGTTGATAGACCTCTAAGTGCTTCATTGTTTCTTCATCTGGGTAAAAGGCTTTGTCCTCTTGAATTTCTTTTGGCAACATCGCCTTAGCAGGCATGTTAGGTGTTGAGTAACCAACATACAAAGCATTTTTATAGGCATTTTCAGGTCTTAACATAAAGTTAATAAATTGATAAGCAGCTTTTTTATTTTTGACCGTTTTAGGAATGACAATATTATCAAACCAAAGATTGCTGGCTTCTGTTGGGACAACATAGCGAAGCTTGTCATTCTTTTCCAACATTTGCCGTGCTTCACCTGAAAAACTAACGCCAATCGCCGCATTGTTTTGAATCATATAGCCTTTCATTTCGTCTGCTACAATTGCTTTGATATTTGGTGTCAACGTATAAAGCTTATCAACTGCTTCTTGTAATTGCTTAGTATTTTTAGAATTGAGGCTATAACCTAAAGCATTTAACCCAACACCCATTACCTCGCGCGCTCCATCAATCATCATGATAGAGTTTTTATATTCAGGTCGCCACAAATCACTCCAATGCTTAGGAGCTGTTTTGACTAATTCTGTGTTGTAGACAATGCCTAGCGTTCCCCAAAAGTAAGGAATAGAGTATTGATTTTTAGGATCAAATGATTGATTTAAGAACCGTTTGCCAATATTTTCTAGTCCTTTAATCTGAGAATGATCCAACTTTTCTAGTAAGTGTTCCGACATCATTTTAGAAATCATGTATTCACTAGGAATGGCAATATCGTAAGTTGTCCCGCCTTGCTTAATCTTGGTGTACATGGATTCGTTGGAATCAAAAGTTTCATATTGGACTTGGACGCCCGTTTCCTTGGTGAACTTCGTCAGCAACTCTGGATCAATATAGTCTCCCCAATTGTAGATGACCAATTTGTCACCAGAGCCACTTTTTGTCCGACTTTCAATGTGATAACTCACTCCCCAGAGAACAAGGATAATGGCAACAATGCCCATTAAAAATGAATAGAGCTTTTTCATACCGCATCCTCCTTCTCACGAGAAATAAAGTAATAGCCAATCACTAAAAGAATACTAAACAGAAATACCAAAGCAGAAAGAGCATTGATTTCTAGCGAAATTCCTTGCCGAGCCCGCGAGTAAATTTCAACAGACAAGGTTGAGAAGCCATTTCCTGTCACAAAGAAAGTCACTGCAAAATCATCCAAGGAATAGGTAAAAGCCATAAAATACCCTGCAATAATGGCTGGTGTCAAATAGGGCAACATGATTTCTTTTAACATCTGAACTTGGCTTGCCCCTAAATCATAGGCTGCCTTAATCATGTCATCATTCATCTCTTTTAGCCGTGGCAATATCATCAAGACGACGATAGGAATTGAAAAGGCAATATGACTCGCCAGAACAGATAGAAAACCTAATTGAAATTTGATAGTTGTAAAAAGAATTAAGAAACTAGCCCCAATCATGACATCTGGCGCTACCATAAGGATATTATTAACCGATAAAAAGGCATCTTGGTATTTCTTTTTGGCTTGATAAATATAAATGGCACCAAACGTTCCGATTGCTGTTGCAATCAAAGAAGATAGAAAAGCTAGAAAAAAAGTTTGTGCCAAAATGAGCATCAGGCGAGTATCACTGAACATATTTTGAAAATGCGTCAGACTAAAGCCTGTAAACTTGCTCATATCATCGCCAGCATTAAACGCATAGCCAATCAAATAAAAAATCGGCAAATAAAGAATTAAGAAGACGACTGTTAAATAAATACTAGCAGTTTTTTTCATCGTTCTCCCCTTTCTTTCGTTGCCCACATGATAACGAGCATGGCTACAATCAAGACAACACCAATGGTTGAGCCCATGCCCCAATTTTGTGTAGTCAGAAAGTGCTGCTCAATGGCTGTACCTAGCGTAATAACGCGATTGCCACCGATCAAACGCGTCAGCATAAAAAGACTGAGACTGGGAATAAAGACAGACTGCACACCACTTCTCACGCCATTCATAGATAAAGGAAAAACGACACGACGGAAGGTTTCCCAACGATTGGCACCAAGGTCATAGCTAGCATTGATCAGATTTTGATCCATATCCTCTAAAACATTAAAAATCGGCAATATCATAAAGGGCAGCTCAATATAGCTGGCTACAAAAATAAAAGAGAAATCTGTAAACAGGATTTGTTGAGCACCTATCCCAATAAAACTTAAAAATTGATTGACAGAGCCATTTTGTCCGAAAATCCCAATAAAAGCATAAGCTTTGAGAAGCAGATTGACCCAGGTCGGCAAGATGATGAGCATCAACCAAAGCTGTCTGTGCTTTAGTTGCGTCAATAAAAATGCAGTTGGGTAACTGATTACTAAAGTGACAACTGTGATAATCCCCGCATATAAAACAGAGTTCAAACTCATTTTGAGATAAGTCAGATTTTGCGAAGTGAAGTAAGTCTTGTAGTTTTCAAGGGTGAAATGACCTTCGATATTGAAAAACGACTGCCAAACAATCATGGCAACAGGCGCCAATACAAATAATAAAATCCAAAGAATATAAGGAGCAACAAAAAGATTAGAGGTTGTTTTCTTCATCGCGCTCCTCCTCAATGGCATTGATTAAGCCAGCTTCTTGCTCTTCCATTTCCACATATTCTTCAATTCGAGCATCGAACTCTTCCTCTGTTTCATTAAGCCGCATGATATGAATGTCTTCTGGTTCAAAGTTCAGCCCAATCTCTTCTCCGACAATGGCCTTGCGAGTCGAATGAATCATCCACTCATTGCCCAATTCATCATAAGCGATAATCTCATAATGCACGCCACGGAAAAGCTGCGTATCAACCTTAACTTGCAGTTTTCCTTCTTCCGGAAGTGTAATCCGCAAATCTTCTGGACGAATGACGACTTCCACCTGCTCATTAGGACGCATTCCTCCGTCAACGGCTTCAAATCGTTTGCCATTAAATTCAACCAAATAGTCTTCAATCATCTTTCCAGGAAGAATATTGGATTCCCCGATAAACGTTGCTACAAAGTGATTGATAGGTTCATCATATATATCAACAGGTGTCCCTGACTGCACAATCTCCCCGTCATTCATCACAAAAATCCAGTCGCTCATGGCCAGTGCTTCTTCTTGGTCATGGGTGACAAAGACAAAAGTAATCCCTAGACGCTGCTGTAATTCCCGCAATTCATACTGCATGTCTGTTCGCAACTTCAAATCCAGTGCAGATAAAGGCTCATCTAGCAAAACGACACGCGGTTCATTGACAATAGCACGCGCAATAGCAACCCGTTGGCGTTGTCCACCGGACAATTTACGAATAGAGCGTTTCTCAAAACCATCCAAACGCACCATTTTCAGGACTTCTGCAACCCGTCGCTCTATTTCTTGTTTTTCAACTTTACGCAAACGCAACGGAAATGCCACATTTTCAAAAACAGTCATGTGCGGAAAAAGGGCATAGGACTGAAACACCGTATGCACATCACGTTTGTTGGTCGGAATATCGTTGATTCGGACGCCGTCAAGAAAAACATCACCGCTGGACGCATCCAACAAGCCAGCGATGATATTTAGAATGGTTGATTTTCCTGATCCAGAAGCACCTAAAAGAGTGTAAAACTTCCCTTCTTCTAATTCAAAATTGATGTCTTTTAAGACGACTGTATTATTATCCTCAAAAACTTTTGATACGTTTTTAAATTCAATGATTGGTTTGTTCAATTGCCATAAATTCCTTCTTTTTCATAGATTGACAGATTAAAGTCTTGTCCTGACTGATTTTTTTAGAGAATAATATGAATGTTGCCGCTAGAGACACTCATTTCTCGCCAATAATGCGGACTTCTCTTTCCAAAGTCACACCAGAATGAACTTTCACTGTCTCAATCACATGTGCAATCAAATTTTCATAATCTGCTGCAGTTCCATTATCAACATTGACCATAAAACCTGCATGTTTTGTCGAAACTTCTACCCCACCAATGCGGTACCCTTTTAAATTTGCTTCACTAATCAATTGCCCTGCGAAATGCCCCACCGGACGTTTAAAAACAGAGCCACAAGAAGGATACTCTAAAGGCTGCTTCAATTGACGAAGGTGGGTCAAACGTTCCATTTCTTGACGAATCACACGGTGCATACCTGGTGCTAAGGCAAAATTGGCAGAAATCACCACATCACCTGTCTGTTGAACATATGAACGGCGATAACCAAATTTCATATCTTGTGCACTGATATTTTTGATTTCTCCATCACGTGTCAGCACCTTACAAGAAAGTAAAATATGAGCAATTTCGCCACCATAAGCACCAGCATTCATAAAGACAGCTCCGCCAATGCTCCCTGGAATCCCGCAAGCAAACTCAAAACCTGTTAAGCTATGATGAAGTGCAATGTGTGTCGTTTCGATGAGATTAGCACCTGCTTCTGCTTCAATGGTGTAGCCATCCACTGCAACACCATTTAATTTATCAAACATAATCACAAAACCACGAATACCACCATCACGAACGATGATATTGCTAGCATTTCCTAGTACCATCCAAGGAATCTGCTCCCGATTAGCAAATTTCACCACTCGTGCCAATTCATAACGATTTCGCGGAAAAACCAGATAATCGGCAGCTCCACCTACTTTTGTATAAGTGTATTGTTTCAAAGGTTCATCAAAACGGATATCAATTCCGTTCAATTCTGATTTTAACATTTCTAAAGTTGACATTTTTTCTCTCTCTTAAACAAAATTCAATCTATTATACCAAATTTAGCAAATATTTACGATAGAATAAAGAAAAATATTTCCCTTACGAATCCGAAAAATGCTTGTACGTCCTTATTCGTGATTTTTATGAGCTATGAAAAAAGAGCGGGGAAGCTGTTATTGCATAGAAACCAACTTCTTCTCACTCTTTTCAATTTAAGTTTGAATATCACATTCTCTCAGTTCTTAAAGGTTTCTTTTAAACTTTCTATTTACGTAAACTCCATGTCTTTTCAATATAAGGAGGAAGCTTTATTAGGGTTTCTCGATTGCCTTCAAGTGCAATAAGATAAACTTTCTCGTCCTTTTTGAAAATTCAACTAACCAGATACTGCCCTGATTTCATGATGATATTTACTTGATAGGCTTCGTTACCTGCAACCGCTCCTTTTGAGCCACAAACTCTATTTACATTTTTATTGTTTTGCCAATTATAATAAATACGATTGGCAATTGTCTGAGCTGTAAACTCTTCTCTTTCTTGAATCTTAGCTTTTTCTTTCGTGTAAGCATTCATAGTTACAATATTGTAGCCAGAACCATCCGTATATTGAATACTGTCGCCACCATCAACATCCCTAAATTTCAACCAATTTTTTGGAATGTCAATATAGCCATAATCATCTGAGCCTACACGTTGCATTTCTTCCATCTTCACATCTTTTTTCATAACATTTGATGAACTTGAGCTACTGCTTTCTTTTGCAGATACTTTACTTGACGAAGATGACTGTTGTGATGATTTTGGTTTATTCCCTCCGCTTGAACTACATGCCTCTAGTGTAAAGATAAGGAGTACTGCTAAAAATAAAATCAGCCAGCTCTTTTTCTTCTTCATAACCAATTCCTTCTATATTTTTATTTCAGCATATTTATTTGAAGTTCACAACTATTTTACGGCACAAGAAAAGCGAGCATTCCACTCTCTTTATAGCTTTGGTACAATATCACTCATCATCCATGCTGAGGACGCTGAGGAACGCTTCTTGTGGCACTTCAACAGATCCGATGGCTTTCATCCGCTTCTTACCAGCCTTTTGTTTTTCCAAGAGCTTACGTTTACGGGAAACATCTCCACCATAACATTTTGCCAAGACATTCTTGCGCAAAGCTTTAATATCTGTCCGTGCCACAATTTTCTGACCAATTGCTGCCTGAATCGGCACTTCAAATTGCTGACGCGGAATAATTTTCTTTAATTTTTCAACAATCAATTTTCCGCGTTCATAGGCAAATTCCTTGTGAACAATGAAGCTAAGAGCATCTACTTTGTCACCATTAAGGAGAATATCCATTTTAACGAGACTCGACTTGCGGTATTCTGAGATTTCATAGTCAAAGCTAGCATAACCACGAGTTGAGGATTTTAGTTTGTCAAAGAAATCAAAGACAATTTCTGCCAACGGGATTTGGTAGATGACATTGACTCGATTTTCATCGATATAGTCCATAGTCACAAAGTCACCGCGTTTACGCTGAGCCAATTCCATTACCGCTCCGACAAATTCCTGCGGCACCATAATCTGTGCTTTGACATAAGGCTCTTCAATGGAATCAATCTTGGTCGGTTCTGGAAATTCGCTCGGATTGGAAACATCAAGGGATTCGCCGTCTGTCATATTAACCTTGTAGATAACCGACGGTGCCGTCATAATCAGATCAATATTAAACTCACGCTCCAAACGCTCCTGAATGACGTCCATGTGCAACAAGCCCAAGAAGCCACAGCGGAAGCCAAAACCTAAAGCTTGAGAAGTTTCGGGCTCAAATTGAAGACTAGCATCATTAAGCTGAAGTTTTTCCAAAGCTTCCCGCAAATCATTATATTTATTGGACTCAATCGGATAAAGTCCAGCAAAAACCATCGGGTTCATCTGCTTGTAGCCATGAAGTGGTTCATCTGCTGGATTGTCCACTAAGGTCACCGTATCGCCAACCCGAGTATCTTGAACGGTCTTGATCGAAGCTGCGATATAACCAACATCACCTGTTGCGAGGAAATCTCGTCCAACAGCTTTTGGAGTAAAAATACCAACTTCAGTCACATCAAAGGTCTTGCCATTGCTCATGAGCTGAATGGTATCACCTGGCTTCACAACTCCGTCCATCACGCGTACTTGCAGAATAACTCCACGATAAGCATCATAAACCGAGTCAAAAATAAGGGCTTTGAGTGGAGCGGTCACATCTCCTGTCGGCGCAGGAACTTTCTCCACGATTTGCTCTAGAATCTCTTCAATCCCGATACCAGCTTTAGCCGAAGCCAACACAGCTTCGCTTGCGTCCAAACCAATGACATCTTCAATCTCAGTCCGTACTCGCTCTGGATCAGCAGCAGGCAAGTCAATTTTATTGATAACCGGCAAAATTTCTAAATCATTATCCAAGGCGAGGTAGACATTGGCTAAAGTTTGTGCTTCAATGCCTTGTGCTGCATCAACCACCAAAACAGCTCCTTCACAAGCTGCCAAAGAACGAGAGACCTCATAAGTAAAGTCCACATGCCCTGGTGTGTCAATCAAGTGGAAAATATAAGTTTCGCCGTCCTTAGCAGTATAGTTGAGTTCAATCGCATTGAGCTTAATGGTAATGCCCCGCTCCCGCTCCAAATCCATGCTATCCAAAAGCTGAGCCTGCATTTCTCGACTCGAAACCGTATCCGTTGCTTCCAAGATTCTGTCTGCCAAAGTTGATTTACCGTGATCAATATGCGCGATAATGGAGAAATTTCGAATTTTCTCCTGCCGCTTTTTTAATTCATCTAAGTTCATTTTTCTCATCCTTTTCGGGTATTCTATTTATTATAACATAAGAAAGGTGACTTTTACCAGTCTTGAAAAAGCATTCTATATCCCGTTTCATTTGTGCTATAATAGAAATAAATATATTTACAGAAACGAGAATGCTATGATTAAACTAATCGCATTAGATATGGACGGTACGCTTTTAAATAGTCAAAAAGAAATTCCCAAGGCACATATTCAAGCAATTCATCAAGCTGTCGAACATGGAGTAAAGCTGGTTCTTTGTACAGGTCGCCCTCTAGTCGGAGTGAAACCTTATTATGAACAATTAGGACTGAGTGGAGATAATGAATATGTCATTATCAATAACGGCTGCTCCACTCATCAAACAAAGGATTGGAAGCTTGTTGCTTGGAAAGAGTTGAGTGTGGAAGACATTCTTTACTTGGATAAAATTTCCAAGCAAACTCCTGTCCAATTGACTCTTTTTGATGAAGAACGTTATTTAGTAGTAGACGAAAAGCCAAGTGAGTTAGTCACTTATGACGCTAGCCTTGTTTTTACAACCCCCACAGAAATCAGCCTCAAAGAAGCTATCAGTGGCAAGAATATCATGTTTCAAGCTATGTTTCTAGCACAGCCTGATGAGTTAGATACCTTTGAAAAGCAATTTGCAAGCCAGATTTGCCAGCATTTCAGTGGCGTTCGTTCCCAACCAGTCATTTACGAAGCCATGCCCAAAGGCACTACTAAAGCGACTGCTCTTAGGGAATTAGCTCAACGATTAGATATCAAGCCCCAAGAAATTATGGCACTTGGTGACGCCAATAATGACATCGAAATGTTAGAGTTTGCAGGTTTTGGTGTAGCTATGGGAAATTCTAGCGACTATGTCAAAAAACTCGCTGATTACGTTACAGATAGCAATGATGAAAACGGTGTTGCCACAGCTATTGAAAAACTCATTTTAAATAACTAATAGGATGAATCATGAGATTCTTTTCAAGTTCATGATTTTTATTGAGAATATTGTCATTCTTTCACTATTTGTAAATAGCCTTCCCTCTCAAAATATGATACACTAATTACATCTATGCAAAAAGGAGAACTTATGAACTACCCTACTCTTTTAGAACGTTTTTTGACTTATGTAAAAGTAAATACGCGCTCAGACGAGACCTCCGCTACTACTCCCAGCACCCAGAGTCAGGTGGACTTTGCGACTAATATCCTTATCCCTGAGATGAAGCGGGTCGGCTTGGAAAATGTCTACTACTTACCAAATGGCTACGCTATCGGTACTCTTCCTGCAAATGACTCAAGTTTCACACACAAGATTGGTCTCATTTCCCACATGGACACCGCAGATTTCAACGCAGAAGGTGTCAATGCACAAATTATTGAAAATTATGATGGTGAAGTGATTCCGCTTGGGCAGTCTGGTTTTAATCTTGACCCTGCTGATTTTGCTAGTTTGAAAAAATACAAAGGACAAACCTTGATTACAACCGATGGAACGACTCTTCTTGGATCTGATGATAAATCAGGTATTGCTGAAATTATGACAGCAATTGAATATCTAGCAGCTCATCCTGACATCAAACACTGCGAAATTCGAGTTGGCTTTGGTCCAGATGAAGAAATCGGTATCGGAGCTGACAAGTTTGATGCGGCAGATTTCGATGTGGATTTTGCTTATACGATTGACGGTGGACCGCTCGGAGAACTTCAATTTGAAACCTTTAGCGCAGCCGCAGCTGACATTACTTTCCAAGGACGCAATGTCCACCCAGGCACTGCCAAAGGACAAATGATTAACGCTCTGCAATTAGCCATTGACTTTCATAATCAATTGCCAGAAGGTGCTCGACCAGAGCTGACAGACGGCTACGAGGGCTTCTACCACCTTATGAATGTAGAAGGAACTGTCGAAGAAGCAAAAGCAAGTTATATCATTCGTGACTTCGACACAGCAACTTTTGAGCAACGCAAAGAACTGATGCGCTCTATTGCCGATAAGATGAATGCAACGCTTGGAGGCGAACGTGTTCAGTTAGAGCTTAAAGATCAATACTACAATATGCGCCAAGTCATTGAAAAAGACATGACACCTATCAATATTGCAAAGGCTGTTATGGAAAAATTGGACATCAAACCGATTATCGAACCTATTCGTGGCGGAACAGACGGCTCAAAGATTTCCTTTATGGGCATTCCGACACCAAATATCTTTGCTGGTGGTGAAAATATGCATGGACGCTTTGAATATGTCAGTCTGCAAACAATGGAACACGCCGTTGATACTATTATTGGTATCGTTTCTTACAAAGACTAACATTCCATAACTCTATCAAAAAATTGCAACTCTCATCAAAGCTGAGTTGCAATTTTAATTTATCTTCTGCGAATGTATTGCACCATTCTAAAAGTTAAAAATGCTAGTAAAATAATAGCTACGAGCCAGATTGTTTTCAACAAATAAAATTGTATCAAATAAGTGGAAACAATCGCTCCTGTCACAAAACTTCCTAATAAAGCAACGAAGAAAATGCCTTCTGCTAAGCAAGTTTTTTCTTTTGTCCGCACATAAGTACCAAAAGCTACCATTGTTTTTTTGATATTGCCTTTCATAAAAGAATTATTGTAGACAATGCCGTCCACTTCACCAAAAGCTGTTGCCACCAACCCCATACAAAAACCAATCGGCGGAACAATGAAAAGATTAGACACGGTTGCTGGTAGAAATCCTGTAAGCCCACAAAACAAAATCAGTGGAGAATGCTGGATAAGCGCCATAAAGAATTTTCAAAGTTATTTTTGAAAATAGTTAGCACAAAAATGCCTAGCATAAAAGCCAGCATCGTTGCCAACTTCACTTCTATTTCCCTTGTCTCATGATGAATCAATTCAACTGACAAGAAAACAACATTTCCTGTTTGGCCCGCAACCAATATCCCGCCTCTTTCAATAAATGTATAAGCATCAATAAATCCCGCACAAAAAGTCAGCAGACAGGCAAAAAATTTCGAGCGCGAATGAAACTCTCTTTTTCTTTTTACATTATTTATCATCATCACCTAAAAAGTCTAGCACTCCCTCACTAGACTTCCTTTCTATTGCTCTCTTGCTTCTTGCAAGATTTTTTCAATTTTCGTTGTAATCAAATCAATCGCCACTGTATTAGAAGCTCCTTCTGGAATAATCACATCCGCATAGCGCTTGGTAGGCTCAATAAATTGATGATACATGGGTTTTACCACACCTAAATATTGCTCAATGACACTATCTAAACTACGTCCACGCTCATCCATATCTCGCTTAATCCTGCGAATGATCCGAACATCATCATCTGTATCCACAAAAATCTTAATGTCCATTAAATCACGTAAGCGTTTGTCCTCTAAAACCATAATTCCTTCTACAATAAAGACATCCTGTGGGTCTTGACGATACGTTTTATCACTGCGTGTATGAGCTGTATAGTCATACGTCGGAATATCTACCGGACGTCCTGCCAATAATTCCTTGATTTGCGCAATCATCAAATCTGTATCAAAAGCAAAAGGATGGTCATAGTTGGTCTTGATTCGTTCTTCAAATGTCAAATGAGATTGGTCCTTATAATAAGAATCATGCTCAATCATAGCAATCTTTTCATTTGGAAAATTTGATAGAATAGCTCTCGAAACACTGGTTTTTCCACCACCAGATCCACCAGTCACGCCAATAATAATCGGTCTATTTTGCATTATTCACTCCATTTTTTCTCATCTTATCTATTTTACAACAAATCATGATATAATGAAAGAGGTAAATCAAAATAAATGACAAGATAAAAAATAAGGAGAAAACGATGTTAAAACTCGGAACGATTGGAACTGGAGACATTGTTCACCAATTTGTCAAGGCTGCTCATGCTACAAAAGAGTACCAATTGACTACGGTGTATTCACGGACGATACAAGCTGCTCAAGCATTTGCCAGTCATTATGAAAATGTAGATTGCTACACAGATATGGCTGATTTTTTAACTAGTGATGTAGACATTATTTATATTGCAAGCCCCAACTCTCTGCATTTCCCACAAGCAAAAGCTGCTATTTTAGCAGGCAAACATGTGATTGTGGAAAAGCCTGCTGTCTCACGCCCAGAAGAATGGGCTGAATTGGTAGCATTAGCTCAAGAACAACATGTGTACATTTTTGAAGCGGCTCGAAACTATCATGAGCAATCATTTGACGTCATTTCAGAGTTTCTCAAAAACAAAACCATTCTTGGAGCGCATTTCACCTATGCGAAGTATTCTTCCAAAATGCCAGCTCTGTTAGCTGGACAAAAGCCAAACGTCTTTTCGGCGAAATTTTCAGGCGGTGCTCTAATGGACTTAGGCATTTATCCTGTCTATACAGCCATACGACTTTTTGGAGCACCAGAAAATGCCTGTTACACCGCTCAGCAGTTACCAAATACTGTTGATCTAAATGGAGTAGGAAGCTTAATCTATCCAGAATTTCAAGTAACTATCCAAACCGGAAAAAATATCAATAGTTTTTTCCCTGCTGAAATTTATACAACAGACGGTACACTGACCTTAAATTCGATTGAATTCATTACTTCGGCTGTTTTTCAAGATTTAAATAAAGAGAAAAAGACTCTTGAAATTGTGCGCTCTTCTCACACCATGGCAGAAGAAGCCAAACGATTCGCTCAAGTATTGAGCGGTGAGATAAAACAAGAAATTTACCAAAACTGGCTAGACGCTGCTGCTGCCGTGCATAAAACTCTGTTTAGCATGCGGCAAGATGCTGGTATTAGATTTGAGGCTGATCATGACAACAACTAATTTCCCTCAAAGTTGGCAAGACCAACTTACCAAACTTGGCTTTGAGTATTTAACTCCCATTCAAGAACAACTCTTTCAACCTATTACAGAGGGTGAAAATGTCCTTGGAATAAGCCCTACCGGAACTGGAAAAACACTTGCCTATCTTTTTCCTAGTCTTCTAAAACTAAAGCCTAAGAAATCCCAGCAATTACTTATCTTGGCTCCCAATACTGAGCTAGCTGGACAAATTTTCGACGTCACCAAAACATGGGCTGAACTACTTGGCTTAACAGCTCAGCTCTTTCTATCTGGCTCCAGCCAAAAACGACAAATTGAACGGTTAAAAAAAGGCCCTGAAATTCTCATCGGGACGCCAGGACGCATTTTTGAACTCATCAAACTAAGAAAAATCAAAATGATGAATGTTGATACAATCATTCTGGATGAATTTGATCAATTGCTTAGTGATTCACAATATCACTTTGTTGACAAAATTATTCACTATGTACCTCGTGAACATCAATTGATTTATATGAGTGCTACTGCTAAATTTGAGCAGGATAAAATTGTTGAAAATACAATCCAAATCAAAACAGAAAATCAACAACTTGATAATATTCGTCATTTTTATATGCAAGTTAAACAGCGCGACAAAGTTGAATATTTGCGAAAGCTCGCTTATGTCTCAGAATTTCGTGCGCTTATCTTTTTCAATGCCCTCTCAGACTTAGGAAATGCTGAGGAAAAACTACAATATCGTCACATTCAAGCTGTGTCTCTGGCAAGTGATGTCAATGTCAAATTCCGCAAAGTCATCTTGGGGCAATTTAAAAACGACGAACTTACACTCTTACTTGCTACTGACTTGGTAGCTAGAGGAATTGACATTGATTCTCTCGAATGTGTCATCAACTATGACCTGCCTCGCGATTTTGAAACCTATACCCACCGCGCCGGACGAACCGGTCGTATGGGCAAAGAGGGCTATGTCATTACATTCATCAGCCACCCAGAAGAATTAAAAACACTAAAAAAATATGCCCACGTTCAAGAAATTATCTTAAAAAATCGTGAACTCTATGTGAAATAAAAAGAGTATAGAAAAAGGATAGGAAGTAACCATTTCTATCCTTTTTTTCTATCTAATTTGCACCGTAATACAGCCGATGTCCTTCCAATTGATGATTCAGAAGTTCACTAACTGTAACCAAAGTGTACCCATTCTTTTGCAAATATTCAATCACACTCGGCAAGGCATTAATGGTTGTTTGATGAATATCATGCATTAAAATGATTGATCCTGGACAAGTCTGCTTTTTCACTTGCTCCATGATAGACCCAGTATTGCGATTTTTCCAATCCAAGCTATCCACATTCCACATGATAAAAGACATATCAACAGCATTTCGGATTGCATCATTGCTAGCTCCATAGGGTGGACGCATCATTTTTGGACTCTCTCCGATAACAGCCCGAAGTGCTGCTTGTGTATCCTCAATCTGTTTTTTTGCTTGCTCAAGAGCAAGAGTTGGTAATTGTGGATGACTCCAACTATGATTGCCAATCTCATGCCCCTCATCATGAACACGTTTGACAAGTTGCTCATTTCCAGCTACATTTTTCCCCAACATGAAAAAAGTTCCTTTGACATGGTATTTGGCTAAAATATCCAAAGCCTGCGGTGTCGTTGCTGCATTGGGACCATCGTCAAACGTCAAAGCTACTAATTTTTGCTGTTTTTTAGCTTGATAGGACTGATAAGCTGCCAAATCCTCTCCCTTTAAATAATGCTCATCAATTACCTCATATAAGGCTGGTAAGGCGATTTCCACCTTTGAAACTCGCTCATTGTTTTTATAAAATAGATTGAGTTTTCCTTTTTCATAACTGAATGTCCATTGGGAGATATCTCTTGTTTGAAATGCTTGTAGAATCTTCTGTCCTTCTGTTTTATGGAGAGCGGTGATTTTCTGCTGCATTTCTTCTAGCAATAACTTTTTGGCTTGCTCAACATTTTTAAAAAGTCGATTTAAGCTAAACAATTTATTGTCAGACGACATGTAAAGCGAGTCCAAAACCTCTTCTCTAGCCTTTCCAACTTTCGTAGTTAACACTGGATAAGAGATTCGCTTGATGTCAACTTGCTTTACTCCAGAAAAATTTGTCTCTGTAAAATGACTCACATAAAAAATAAGGTTATCGTATTGCGATACTTGACTTTGTTTATCTGAAAATTTCTGAATATCGGCATTGATTTTCTCTTTAATAACACCAATATCTTGCTTGCTCTCTGTTAATGGATAGTAAGACGTAATGAGCTGACTTCCTACACGTCCTGTCTGCTTTCGTACTGAACCATAATGATATTTTGTATCTGTCCTTTTCAGAACTTGTGAAATTTGTCGATTTAATTTTCTTTCTTGTAGCAATTTTCTAATCCGAAAACTCCCAAAAATAATAATCATTAAAAAAGCGACATTTAGGACAATGAGAAGTATTTTTTTCACTACACTACCTTTCTACCTCGTCTCTTTCGTTTAAAAAAGACTTTACCTACTAAAAAAGGCTAAAATAATTTCAAGCCTTTCATTTTCAATTATTTACAAACTTATAAAGTTTTTTCTTGAATCACTTCAACTTTATAACCATCCGGATCCTTAATAAAGTAATAATTCGGCTTTGTTCCAGGAAGTCCATTTTGCTGTGTAACCTCATATCCTTTAGCAGTGTGTTCAGCGTGAAGCTGTAGCAAATCAGCCGTACTCAAAGCCACATGAGCAAAACCATCGCCAATCACATAAGGTCCGTGTCCATAATTATAAGTTAATTCCAACTCATAATCATCACCTTCAAGTCCCAAATAAACAATTGTAAATTGATGTTCTGGGAAGTCCTTGCGCCGTAATTCTTTAAATTCAAATGCATCTGCATAAAATGCAATAGATTTTTCTAGATCTTCCACTCGCAAGCACGTATGCAACATTTTAGAAGCCATAGCATCCTCCTTTGCTTTTTTCCATTATATCCTAAATCACGAATTTTCTCCAGTTTTAGCTAAAAAAATAAGGAGTGAGATAGCATTTAGTTCCATCCCACTCCTGTAAAGTTGCTGAGTTTGAAAAACGAACAGTCTTGAGACTTGTTTCGCAAATTCTATCTTGCAACTTCAAAGCTATACTTTGAACAATCAACCACTGCATCGTTATTTTATGACACAGTATGATTTAAGGCTGAAAACATTCTCCCAGCCTATTTTCATTATTTACCTAATTTTGCTTTAGCTGCATCTGCAAGAGCTGTGAAAGCTGCTGCATCGTTGACAGCCAAGTCAGCCAGCATTTTACGGTTTACTTCAATTTCAGCCAATTTCAAACCGTGCATCAATTGTGAGTATGACAAACCATTCATACGAGCTGCCGCATTGATACGTGTAATCCACAATTTGCGGAAATCACGTTTCTTTTGACGACGGTCACGGTATGCATAGTAGTAAGAATTCATTACTTGTTCTTTTGCAGTACGGAACAAGATATGTTTTGCACCATAGTAACCTTTAGCTAATTTTAAAATACGTTTACGACGTTTGCGTGATACAACGCCACCTTTAACACGTGCCATTTATATTTCCTCCAATATTTCCTAGAATAATCTGCTACAAAATCTCTTATTTAAGACCTGTCAGCATTGCTTTGATACGTTTGAAATCTCCTGAATGCACCATTGCTGCTTTACGAAGATGACGACGTTGTTTTTTAGTTTTTCCGTGGAAACGGTGAGAAGTGTAAGCATGGAAACGTTTCAAGCCACCAGAACCTGTACGTTTGAAACGTTTAGCTGATGCGCGGTGTGTTTTTTGTTTTGGCATGATATTTTTCTCCTTTTTCTAACTTCTGACAGATTACTTTTTGTCAGGGATTGGTGCTAATTGCATGAACATTTGACGTCCATCCATTTTAGCTCTTTGTTCAATAATCGCAATGTCTTGCGTTGCTTGAGCAAAGTCGGCTAATACTTTAGCTCCGATTTCTTTGTGAGTAATCATCCGCCCTTTAAAGCGAATAGAAACCTTCACTTTATTTCCTTTTTCAAGGAACTTGCGTGCGTTGCGAAGTTTTGTATCAAAATCACCTTTGTCAATCGTTGGACTGAGACGAACTTCTTTCACGGTAACAACACTTTGCTTTTTGCGTTGTTCTTTTTGTTTTTTCTGATACTCAAATTTGAACTTTCCGTAGTCCATAATTTTCGCAACAGGCGGTTTAGCTTGTGGTTGAATTAGAACAAGGTCCACATTTGCATCGTCAGCAATTGCTTGTGCTTCGCTAAGTGGTTTAATGCCCAATTGCTCACCATCAAGACCGATCAAACGAACTTCACGCACACGAATTTCATCATTGATGAATAAGTCTTGTTTTGCTATGGTTTTCACCTCTTTTTTATTTTTAGAGAAAAACAAGAGCGGACTTGCTAACGCAAGCCCGCACTACATGATAGTATTTCATCTCTGAAACTTAATCCGTAGAGCCAGACAACGTTAGTCGCAAGGCGAGAAGCTCTCACTTCTGCTTTTCTCAACTTTTATATAATATCAAGTTTCAGATTATTTGTCAAGGATTTTTTTAGCTTTTTCTTCGATAAAAGCCACAACTTCAGCAATTCCGATACCCGTTGTATCAAAATGAATGGCATCAACTGCTGGTTTTAAAGGAGAAACCGCTCGGTGACTGTCTTTATAGTCCCGCTCTGCAATTTCTTTTTTCAAAGTTTCCAAGTCCGTCGGAATGCCTTTTTCAAGATTTTCTTTATAACGGCGCTCAGCTCTTTCGTCAACTGAGGCTACGAGAAAAATTTTTAATTCCGCATGAGGTAGCACAACCGTTCCAATGTCACGGCCGTCCATGACAATACCACCTTGAGATGCAATTTCTCGCTGTAAATCCACCAACTTTTCTCGTACTTCTGGAATTGCAGATACCCAAGAGACATTGTTGGTCACTTCGTTTTCACGAATCGGATGCGTCACATCTACATCTCCCACAAAAACAAGCTGCTCCCCATTTTTATCACGCCCAAAACTAACTGGATAAGTGTCTAATAATGCGACAATTTCAGACCACTTTTCTGCAGATAAATCATTTTGTAAAGCTAAGTACGTCGCCGCACGATACATAGCGCCTGTATCCAAGTAAGTGTAGTCGAAATCTTTCGCAATAATCTTAGCAACCGTTGACTTTCCGCTTGAAGCCGGACCATCAATGGCAATTTGAATTTGTTTCATTCTACACTCCTATCGAATTTTCACCACATCACCTGGATTGGCATACCAAGCGCCTGTTGTCATATGAGAAGGATTCAAACGCTCCAATTCAGCAATCGAAATCCCTGCACGCGCAGCAATGGCCGCCTCACCTTCTCCAGCTTGAACAGTAAGCGTTCCTTCAGATGATTGCGTTTGACTGCTATCACTTGTTGCCTTAGAAGACTCTGGAACGCTAGAACTTTCACTTGGTTTGCTGGTAGCCTTAGTATTATAAAAGCCCTGTGTTGCTGCTTTTTTGCTGCTTCCGCCAGTTGATAAATAAATCATCATACCTACAATGGTAATCACCATGATGAAAAAAATAACCGCTAAAATTGTCAACACACGATTGGCCGCTACATCGCTCGTTTTTTTACTTCTCGTCAATTCTTTTTCTCCCTTGTCGTAAATATCTTCTTCCCATGGATCCTTTGCCATGACTTCCTCCTTGTATTTTTTCCAAATTCCGATTACAATATGAGTATGAAAGTGACACTCATTCCTGAACGATGCATTGCCTGCGGGCTTTGCCAAACCTATTCTGAACTATTTGATTATCATGACAATGGCATTGTTAAATTTCATCAAGACGATGAACTTCTGGAAAAAGAAATTCCTGAAACACCTGATGTTATTGAAGCTATCAAAAACTGTCCTACAAAAGCTCTTAAGAAAGAGTAGTTTTTTTAGGATGAGCATAATAGGTTTCAAAATAGTCTACGTGGGTGAAGTTGTCCATTAGTTCAACTTCACCTTTAAAATGATCATTCAAAGCCAAAGCATTTACAAAATACTTCTTAGGCCACTTACGCATACAAAACGTACGGCCTTTTTCTTTGCCATCAAATAAAAGAGTAATAGAAGTTTTTGTCACTTCTACTTTACGAATTGTTGAAATTTCAATCTTCGAAGGTGTAAATGGATTTGCCGTAGTAATTCTTAAAATCCCGTTGTCATATATCGCAAAATATCTATGTACACCAATCCCCAATAATACCATGAACAAAAAGAAAGAGAAAAGAACTAAAAATGGAACTTCTGAACTCTCAAATAAAAATGCAAAACCTATAAAAATCGGAATGACCGATAAAGACCAATAAATGATTAGAAGAGAAAGATCTGGTTGCCAATGATAGCGCAACTGACCAAATATCTTTATCATGTCTACACCCCCTCTTATATAGTTTATCATAAAAAAAAGAAAAATGGGAGTGAGATTGGACAACAAAAGAAAAAATTAAGGAAGTGAAAGAATACTAGCTCTAATCCCTTATTAAATTAGTCGAAAATGGCAGATGTGATAGAGATAATCGCCTCAACGAAAATGAAAATAGGTCAAATTCCACTTTCTCAAGATTCAGCCGATAGAGTTAAATCTTATATTTTCATTTTTAATAGATTTCCAATATTTTGAGCTGTTCGGATGAGATTTTCTTCTGCCTTGGCTAAAGTAATAGCTAGAGGTTCGACTTGAGAAATGATTGGAAAAGCAGCTTGAATGTTTTCTGCCGGAAAATAAGGTAAGTCATCGCTTAAACTACCACAAATAGCAATAACGGGGACATTCCTTGGTGTTCTTCTTGCCACTCCAATCGGAGCTTTGCCTGCCAGACTTTGCTGATCCATTCGTCCTTCACCCACGATGACTAAATCAACCTTTTTGACACGATTATCAAAATCAAGCAAGTTAAGACAAGTGTCAATTCCTGAAACGATTTTTCCATGCGCAAATGTCACCAGACCAGCCGCCATTCCTCCTCCGGCACCTGCACCAGCCAGTGAAAAGATTGTTGGATTAGCTTGTTTATAAAAGGTTTCCATTGCCTGATCCACTTGAGAAAATAGCAGAGCGGGCAAACCTTTTTGTCCTCCAAAGACGTATGTGGCGCCGTTTTCACCACAGAGAGGATTCGTGACATCTGTCAAAATCTGAATGTCCAGATTTTCCAAAATTGCAGGAACATTATCAGCTGAAATGCGAGCCACACGGTCTAAAGAGATACCCTTTGCTTGAAGCAGGTGATTGTCTTTATCAAAAAATTCATAACCCAGTCCAGCTGCCATTCCAATTCCACCATCATTGGTAGCTGAGCCCCCTACACCAATATAAATCTGCCGCACACCTTCCTTGGCTAGATACAAAATTAACTCTCCTAATCCTCTGGTATCAAGAGTCAAAGGGTTTCTTTTTTCTGATGAGATACTCGCCAACCCAATCAAGTCAGCCATTTCAAAGAGAGCCACATCGCCTTTACGAGCATATTTCATCGAAACAGGTTCTCCGAAAGGCCCAGTTACGATGTGAGTATAAGTGTCTAACTGCAAGGCTGCAGTTAGAGCTGCCATTGTTCCCTCACCACCATCTCCAATGGGTAGCAAGTCAAATGTTGCTTCAGGGAGTGCCTTGGAAAAACCTGCTTTTATAGCCTCTGCAACACTTTGGGCTGATAAACTTTCTTTAAAAGAATCCGGTACAATTAAAATATGCATGGCTTAGTCCTCACTTTCTATCTCTTCCAAAAGTTTTATGACCTGATACAAGTCCGTTTGATTGATTTGATACGGCGCTTGTTCTCTCACAAAAGGCTTGGCATTAAAAGCAATCCCGATTCCTGCCGTCAATATCATCGGTAGGTCATTGGCACCGTCTCCTACAGCAATGGTTTGAGCAAGAGTCAAATTATTTTCCCCCGCCCATTGTCTTAGTATTGCTTTTTTGACTTCTTTTGTGACAATTGTTCCTAAAACTTTGCCGGTTAGCTTACCATCTTTCACTTCTAAACGATTAGCTTTTACATAATCTACGTTCAATTTCGTGGCTAATTCGTCTACCATTTCATGAAATCCGCCTGATACAATGCCAACCTTGTATCCACGCTGATGCATTTCCTCTATCAACTCTTGAGCACCTTTGCTAAAATGAATTTTCTTAGAAACTCGTTTAAAAATTGTTTCAGGAAGTCCTTTGAGCAAAGTCACACGTTCTATCAGAGCCGTTTCAAAATCATATTCCCCTTGCATAGCCCGTTCTGTAATAGCTGCGACTTGCTCACCAACTCCTGCTGCAGCACCTAGCAAATCGATTCCTTCTTCTCTAATCAAGGTACTGTCTACATCCAGTACCAATAATCCTCTTGTTTTCACATCATCACCTCATATATTGCTTGTATTATATAAAAAATTGATTGACAAAACAAGTTGCAATAGAAAGAAAAAAGCCTCGTTTGCCGTACAAACAAGAGCTTCTTTACTTTATTCAATACCAATTTCAGCGCGCACAATATCTGCAATTGTATCAACGTAATAGTCTACTTCTTCGTGGCTTGGTGCTTCTGCCATGACCCGTAAAAGTGGTTCTGTTCCGCTTGGACGAACAAGAATACGACCATTGCCAGCCATTTCCGCTTCCATTTTTTCAATCACCGCTTTAATAGCAGGTACTTCCATGGCCTTGTGCTTCATGCTGTTTTCAACACGGATATTGACCAATTTTTGTGGATAAATCGTTACTTCTGACGCTAATTCAGACAAAGGTTTACCTGTTTCTTTCATCACTTTTGTCAATTGAACGGCTGTCAGCTGACCGTCACCCGTCGTATTATAATCCATGATGATTACGTGACCAGATTGCTCACCGCCCAAATTGTAACCAGATTTGCGCATTTCTTCTACAACATAGCGGTCACCAACAGCTGTAATCACCTTGTTAATGCCTTCACGATCCAAAGCTTTATGGAAACCAAGATTTGACATAACAGTTGTTACAATTGTATTTTGAGCAAGCAAACCTTTTTCAGAGAGGTATTTCCCAATGATATACATGATTTTATCGCCATCGACAATCTCACCGTTCTCATCAACTGCAATCAAGCGATCGCTATCGCCGTCAAATGCCAGACCAAGTGCTGAACCTGATTCACGGACTGTTTCTTGCAATTTTTCAGGATGTGTAGAGCCAACATTCAAGTTGATATTTAGCCCATCTGGATTTTCCCCGATGACCGTCAATCTAGCTCCCAAATCCGCAAATACCTGACGAGCACTGGTTGAAGCAGCACCATTTGCTGTATCAAGAGCAACTTTCATTCCGTCTAAATCAAGACCAGTAGATACGAGATATTGTTGATATTTGCGCAATCCTTCTGGATAATCCATAAGAGTTCCTAAACCTTCCGCACTTGGACGCGGTAAATCGTCTTCTTTGGCATCAAGAAGAGCTTCAATTTCCAATTCACGCTCATCGTCCAATTTATAGCCATCGCCACCAAAGAATTTAATACCGTTGTCAAGTGCTGGATTGTGGCTAGCTGAAATCATGACACCAGCACTTGCTCTCTCAGATTTCACCAGATAAGCAACGCCTGGTGTAGCAATAACTCCGAGCTTATAAACACGAATCCCAACAGACAGAAGTCCAGCTACTAAAGCACTTTCCAGCATTTCTCCTGAAATACGTGTGTCACGTCCTACAAAGACACGGGGTACATCTTTCTCATGCTGGCTTAATACATAACCACCAAAACGCCCTAATTTAAAAGCTAACTCTGGTGTTAACTCCACATTTGCTTCTCCACGAACTCCGTCCGTTCCGAAATATTTTCCCATTTTTATAAAATCCTTTCAATACTTTTATTTGGATGAGCTCGTAGAACTCGAAGACGAACTTGATGATTTAACAGTAATTTTTATGGTTGTCTCATAAGGAGTAATCACACTTGGCAAAACTGTGCCATTTGCATCAACTGCTTGTAGTGGGGAATTTCCTGAATAGTTAGCGGATATTTTTTCACTAGTTGGCACTACCGCTTCTACATGATCGACCTTAGCCAGCGTATCTTCGTCACTTGTAACAGTTACCTTACTGTCACCAACCGTCACGCGATCAACCATCAACCCATCTGCTAACTGGGCTGAACTGATAGTTGTTTTCACTTCAACTGTCTTGCTTGCTTTCTTGCCAACTTTCACTGTAATCTTAGCTGGTGTGACAGTCGCAGTTAACCCACTTGGTAAATTTTTAATTGCTAAAGGTACTTCTCTCATTCCTTCTGTAGATTTTGTCAAATCTGCCACAACCTTGAATTTTCGTGTACTTTCTTGCATTTCACTAGCAAGAGTCACACGATTAGAACCAGTTAACACCACTGATACTTCAGATGAAAAACCACTAATAAAATACTTTTCACTATCGTATTTAATGTCAATTGGAACACTAGGCAAGGTATTAGTGTACGTTTCAGACGTAGTTTGTCTAGCACTTGAATTATTTTGATAATTTGTCGTTGTTGCATAAATAAATAAAACAGCAGCAAAAAAAATGGAAGAAACGATATACCAAATCTGTTTACGATTTTTCATGTTTCCGACCTCCTAGCACACGATTTCTAAATGGTGATTTTGGTTGTTCATCTGAAATCAGCACTTTCCGCAATTCTGCTTCAAATTCTTCTAAGGTCAAATCGTGTTTGAAAACTCCATTATGTGTAATTGAAATCCCTCCCGTTTCCTCCGACACTACAAAAGTAAGAGCGTCTGACACTTCTGAAAGACCGATTGCTGCACGATGACGCGTTCCAAATTCCTTAGAAATCCCTGTGTTTTCTGTGAGCGGAAGATAAGCGCAAGAAACGGCTATTTTATTGTCTCTTACAATGACAGCTCCGTCATGTAGCGGTGTATTAGGAATGAAGATATTGATTAACAACTCACCTGATACATCGGCATCTAAAGGAATCCCTGTTGCAATGTATTCTTGCAAGGTTCTGCTACCTTGGATAGCAACGAGAGCCCCAATTTTCCGCGGACTCATATAATCCACTGCTTTGACAAATGCCTGCACCATTCTTTCTTCTGAGCTAATGGGTGCTGTCGAAAACAAATTGGTAGCACGCCCCAGCCTTTCCAGACCTGTACGAATCTCAGGTGTAAAAATCACAACAGCCGCAATAACTCCATAGGTAATGACTTGATTGATTAACCAAGAAACCGTTGTTAAACCAATTGCATTGGCAAGAATCTGAGCCAGTACAAAAATTAAAACCCCTCGAACGAGAATCATAATCTTAGTGCCAGCGATTGCTTTTGTAAAATAAAATAAAATCCAAGCAACTAGTGCAATATCGATAATATTGATGACAATACTCCAAGGACTAGAAAATAAACTAGACCAATATTGGAGATTGGACAATTGCTGAAAATTCATTTCCAGTGTCCTCTCTTTCTCAACCTAAAAACATTCTTAATTATTATATCACTTTTCAAGATATTTTTCTGTAACCTTCTTTACTTTTTATGATAAAATATTTCTTATGAAGATAAATACTATGTTGGGCACTCTTGCAGGGAAATCCTCCCATTTTGTTTTAAGCAAACTGGGACGTGGTTCAACTCTGCCTGGAAAACTTGCCCTGAAATTTGACAACGACATTTTAAATACACTAGCACGTGATTACGAAGTAGTGGTGATTACAGGGACAAACGGGAAAACCTTGACTACTGCTCTGACAGTTGGAATCCTCAAAGACGCTTTTGACGAAGTAGTGACCAATCCCAGCGGAGCCAATATGATTAGCGGCATTACAACCACTTTCCTAACCGCAAAAAAAGGAAAATCTGGCAAGAATATCGCTGTACTGGAAATTGATGAAGCTAGCCTCTCACGCATTTGCGACTACATTAAACCGAGCCTTTTCGTCTTTACCAATATTTTCCGCGACCAAATGGATCGTTACGGAGAAATTTACACGACCTACCAAATGATTTTGGATGCTGCTCAAAAGGTTCCTACGGCAACCGTCTTGCTAAATGGAGACAGTCCGCTGTTTAACTCTGTTACTCTCAAAAATCCGGTTCAATATTATGGTTTTGATACAGAAAAAGGAGAGCCAAAACTAGCTCATTACAATACGGAGGGTATTCTCTGTCCTAAATGTCAGCACATTCTAAAATACAAGCTCAACACTTATGCCAATCTAGGTGATTATATTTGTGAGCACTGTGGCTTTAGGCGCCCTGAATTAGACTACAAACTAACCCAATTGACCAGTCTTCGTCACAACAGTTCGGATTTTGTCATTGACGGTCAAAGCTATCACATCAATATCGGTGGTCTCTACAATATCTACAACGCTTTAGCTGCCGTTTCCGTTGCTCAATTCTTTGAAGTTGAGCCGACTACTATCAAGACTGGTTTTGACAAGAGCAGAGCTGTTTTCGGACGTCAGGAAACTTTCAAGATTGGCGACAAGGAGTGTACGCTAGTTCTCATTAAAAATCCTGTTGGAGCCACGCAAGCTCTAGAAATGATTAAACTAGCTCCTTATCCATTTAGCTTGTCAGTTCTGCTCAATGCTAATTATGCGGATGGTATCGATACGAGCTGGATCTGGGATGCAGATTTTGAGCAGATTTTAAACATGGATATCCCGCATATGATTGCTGGCGGGGTTCGTCATTCTGAGATTGCCCGACGCTTGCGGGTGACTGGCTATAATGCTGAACAAATCAGTGAAGTAGCTGATTTAAGCCAGGTCTTTGAAAAAATTAAAAACCAAGAAACCAAGCATGCCTATATCCTAGCTACTTACACCGCCATGCTAGAGTTTCGCGAATTGCTGGCTTCTCATCAAGTCGTCAGAAAGGAGATGAACTAATGGTTTATACATCACTAACTTCTCCTGAAAATCGGGATTATACTTATTATTTAAAAATTGCCCATCTCTATGGCAATCTCATGAATACCTATGGTGATAATGGTAATATTCTCATGCTCAAATATGTAGCTGAAAAGCTAGGCGCTCGCGTTCAGATTGATATTGTATCACTTGAAGATGAGTTTGATAAAGATTACTATGATTTGGCGTTTTTCGGCGGAGGGCAAGACTACGAGCAAACCATTGTGGCACGAGATCTGCCTGCAAAAAAAGATAGCTTGGAGGAATTTATCAATCATAACGGCGTAGTGCTAGCTATTTGTGGTGGCTTTCAGCTTCTAGGTCAATACTACATTGAAGCTTCTGGTCGGCGGATTGAGGGACTTGGAATTATGGGACATTATACTCTCAATCAAAAAAATAACCGCTACATCGGCGACATCAAGATTCATAACGATGAATTTGACGAAACCTATTATGGTTTTGAAAATCACCAAGGACGGACATTCCTATCTGAAGACGAAAAACCGCTCGGCAGAATTATTTATGGGAATGGAAACAACAAGGAAGACCAAAGCGAAGGCGTGCACTACAAGAATGTCTTTGGCTCTTACTTCCACGGTCCTATCCTATCCCGCAATGCCAATCTAGCTTACCGCCTAGTGACAACCGCCCTGAAGAATAAATATGGCCAAGATACTCCACTCGCCAACTACGAGGACATTCTAGCTCAAGAAGTCCCAGAAGAATACGGAGACGTCAAGAGCAAGGCAGAGTTTGAATAGAGATATAAAATACAAAAGGAGACTAATGATGAAAGAAAGAATGAACTACATTTTACTGTTGCTCGCAATCCTCCTAACCGCTGGATTGTCCTTAGCTAATATGCAAAGCGTCACCGTCAATTTTATTCTCTTTCGCTTTAAAATTCCACTGATTTTCTTAATTTTACTCTCTGTCTTACTTGGAGCTATCACTACTATCCTCATTAGTATGCCGAAGAATTTCTCTCTCAGAAATGAATTAGCCAAAGCAAAAAAAGAACTCAAAAATAAAAACTAGGCTGGAAATCCAGCCTGGTTTTTTAAAGTTCGGATTTTACTTTCGGATACGTCTTTTTTTATCAAAATCTTCTTGTCCAAAAATCGGACGACATTATTTTTTCAAAAAAGCTTTGTCCGAAACGAGAATATTCGGAATTTGCTCCAAAAACTTCCTTCCGAAAACTGGACAAAGCCATTTTACCCTAAAACTCCTCGTCCAAAATGTAAAAAATGGCAAATTACTTAAAAGTCACCTCATCCTTCATGAAGGATGAGGTTTTTTGCTCAAAAAACTCTCATTCCCATTTTAAACGTTCGGTATTTACTCTTGGGGAGGAATTTCTCCGTCTCGAACAAACTTTCTTGACTTAAAAATAGCTCGCTCACACCTGTTCTGCCACTTCTTCCCACTCTGTCATGGCAGCTTCCTGTCGTTCAGTCAGCTGGTCTAGCTTTTGCTGAAGCTCCATGAGTTCGCTTGCGTCATTGGTTGCCTGCATAGCTGTTGTCAACTCGGTAGTTTGCATCTCCAGCTCTTCGATTTCAGCTTCTAACTGCTCCAAACGGCGAGCTAATTTCCGAGCTTCTTTCTGTGTTTCTTTCTGGAGTTGATAGTTGGTGACTGGCTGAGACTGAGCGGGCTCTGCCGCAGTAGCTTTCTCCTCTCTCAAAGCTTCCAGCTCTGCTTTTTTCTCCAGATAATAGTCATAATCGCCCAGATAAAGAGTAGATCCAGTATCAGAAAGCTCGATAATCTGCGTGGCAACCCGGTTGATAAAGTAGCGATCATGGCTGACAAAGAGCAAAGTACCGTCAAAGTCAATCAAGGCATTCTCCAGCACCTCTTTGCTATCAATATCTAGGTGGTTGGTTGGCTCGTCCAGCACCAGAAAATTCTTGTTTTCCATAGACAACTTAGCCAGTAAAAGCCGCGCTCGTTCCCCACCTGACAGCATACTGACAGACTTTTTGACATCATCACCTGAAAAGAGGAAAGCGCCCAGACAATTGCGGATTTCCACTTCTGGTATTAGTTTAAAATCATTCCAAAGCTCGTCCAAGACTGAATTGCTCGGTGTCAATCGGCTTTGGGTCTGGTCATAGTAGCCCAGCTCCACATTTGCTCCCAGATGCTCCTGACCACGGATAAAAGGAATTTGTCCCACAATGGACTTGATAAGAGTTGTTTTGCCAATACCATTTGGTCCGACAATAGCTACTGCGTTAAATTTACGAATATCCAGATTGATAGGCTCGGCCAACACTTGATGATCATAACCGATAGCCGCATCTTCCAGCGTCAGAACGACATTTCCAGAAGGTTTAGCTGAGCGAAAGGTCATATTAGCAGAACGGTTGCCTCTGTCTGGCTTGTCAAGACACTCCATTTTTTCCAGCTGTTTGCGTCTGGATTGAGCGCGTTTGGTTGTAGATGCCCGAACCAGATTGCGATTGACAAAATCCTCCAAAGCAGCAATTTCCTTCTGCTGCTTTTCATAATTCTTGGCCTCTGTCAAGAGCTTCTGCTCCTTTTGCTGAACAAAACTAGAGTAATTTCCCACATAGAGATCCAACGAATGCTGGGTCAAGTCCAGCGTCACAGTGGCTACCTTGTCTAGGAAATAACGGTCGTGACTGACGATGATGAGAGCTCCACTGTAGTTGCTCAAGTAGTTCTCTAGCCAAGCAATCGTCTCTATATCCAAGTGGTTAGTAGGCTCATCCAGTACCAATAAATCTGGCTTTTCCAACAGCATTTTCGCTAGAGCCAGCCGAGTATTCTGCCCGCCCGAAAGCTCTTCTATCTTCATTTGCCACATGGACTCATCAAACTTGAAACCATTGAGAATGGCACGAATATCTGCTTCATAGGTAAATCCGCCTGCCTGGCGGAAATTCTCTGACAAGCGGTCATAATCTGTCATCAGTTTTTCCAGATCCGTCCCAGTCAAATCCCCCATAGACAGCTCCATCTGTCGTAATCGCTGCTCCTGCTGACGTAAATCATCAAAAACATGCAGCATCTCGTCATAGATGGTATTCTCCGACTCAAAGCGGCTGTCCTGAGCCAGATAGGACAGGGAAAGATCTCGTTTTTTATTGATTTGACCAGAAGTAGGCTCTTCCTCACCCACTAAAATCTTGAGCAGGGTTGACTTCCCAGCTCCATTTTTCCCGACTAAGGCAATTCTATCTCGTTCATCCACTTGCAGGTTGATATTATCAAAAAGAACCTCCCCTGCAAAAGAGCGTTCAATCTTATTTGCTTGTAAAATAATCATAACCCTATTATAGCAGATTCCTATCCCAACGGCTATCTTAGAAAACAAAAATACGGTTCATTTTTACCGCATTTTCATTTAAAACTATTTAAAATTTCTTGATTTTGCATCACAAGGTAAACACCTAATAGAATAATCAAAGCAAAAAGCCCTAATTTGATGATTCCTTTTACAAAACGAATGACCCAAAGAATCATCATCGAACCAATCAGCCACATCACGGCTGAATGATTGAAAAATCCTTGAACAGCTTGACTGCTTTGACCAAAGAAATTCTGAATGGGTGTCGGAACATGTTCTTGTCATGCAGCTGTCACACCGATACGAACGGCAATATCAGAACCACTTTGCCAAAGCCAGGCAAAAATGCTGGAATTAAAGACAAACAAGAAAACTTGCTCTGGGAAACGTCTGATGATTTTAAACATATTTCTTATCATTTTATGCTTGATACAACTCCTTTACTGCTTGAACATCTACTGCTTGAATACCATAAAACGATCCAGCGGACTGCATGACGGATTTTTCTTCATTGTGCTCCAATCCAATCGCATGTCCCAGTTCATGCTCTGCTGTGTTTACGATTCGCTCATAAGAGTAGCCATATTGACTATTCAATAGATAATAACGATTTAGTCGAACCGTTACATTTGTGAAGCGTTTTGTCAATAAATTAGTTTGTGATTCTGCCTCACCTGCCGCACTCACCGTACCATCATTCATCTCTGTGCCACAATATTGGCTTGACTTTTATCATTTACAATCTGAAAAGTAAAAGCACCTGTCTGATTCCAAGTACGAATGGCTTCCTGATAAGCTGAGCGAAATATCTCATCTTGTGTATCAATATAAACCGTAGCACTCGCTTTATCCCAGCGTGCACCAGAAGTTTGGTGAACATGATTGTCCGATAGCTGTTTGGTCAGGTCTTTTACATTTTGTCCAAGGCCTAGTTGACTATCTTGACCACTTACATATCGATAAATTTGACTGACATCTTACTGAAGTGTTGTCGAAAAATTGCTTTTAGAAGGACTCATGATATACAAGATTCCCACTAAAAAGAGTGCTGTTAATGCAACTGTGTAAACCAATCGCCAGAGCAATCGAAATAACCCAGAAATCAATCGAAATAGAAATCTCATACTCTCCTCCTAATCTAAAATATAAAGAGTAAGTATAATGAGATTCGCTTAAAAAATTCTTAAAATGGGTGCTTGTAAAAGAAATAACAAATCACTGATAGGAAAATGTAATTTCCTATCAAAAAGGGCATCTCTCAAGCAACTTTAGGACAAGCGCTCTTCTACTTCAAAATCAATCGGCAGCCATTTCAGGAATTCCTCTAATTGTTTTTCCCAGTAATACCACTCGTGCTTTCCCAGATTATGATGATAGGTGATATCTAAGCTACATTCGCGCAATTGTTTAACAGCTACTTCATTTGCTTGATAGAGAAAATCTTGCTCCCCACACCAAGCGTAAAATTTAGTCTTTTTATCTGACTTCTTTGCCATTGTCGTCAAAAAATGTCGCTTAACATCAGCTGCTTTCAAATCGCCAAACACACCTTGCCAATAGTTAAGCGTTCCGCCTGGAAGTTCCTCTATATCCACATCATCCAAACCGAGCCCAATAGCACCTGAAAATGACCCTGCATAAGAGAATCGATCTGTCGTCAAGGCTATTTTATAAGCTCCATAACCTCCCATCGACAGGCCTGCAATAAATGTTTTCTCCCGTTTCCGACTCATATTGGGGAAGAATCGCTGCATAACCTCAGGCAATTCTTTTGCTATGGCATCATAATAATTCAACCCATAAGCAGTGTTGGTGTACCAAGCAAGATCTGTTGATGGCATAATGACAATTAAATTTGTATGGCGCAGTAAACGCTCAATATTCGTCCGTTTTCGCCACGAATTTTCATTGCCTCCCATACCGTGCAAAAGGTAAAGAACGGGAATATCCGTATCTACTACCTGACTGGGAGCTACTGTATCCGCATCGGGATAGATGACATTGACACGACGCTCCATTTCTAGTACTGCTGAATGATATTCGATTTCAAAAAATGCCATTTTGTCTCCTTTTCATATAAATGTAAGAAAGGGGTTGGAACAAATGTCCTGACCCCACTATTTTGTCACTATATAAAATGTGCTAATTTAACCTGCTTAACGCACTTCCATTACAACGGGTAAAATCGCTGGACGACGTTTAGTTTGCTCAAAGAGGTATTTCGCAAGATTATCACGTACAGCTCCTTTCAGTTCACCCCAGTCAAAGTTATCTTTTGCAAGATAATCTTCCACTGTTTTATTGATTAAGTCAGAACTTTCACGCAAAATATCACGGCTTTTCTTGACATAAACAAATCCACGCGTATGAACCTTGGCTTTGGAAATAATCTTCTTGTCACGACGGTTTACTGTAATGGCGACGATAAAGATACCGTCTTCAGACAGAACTTTACGGTCACGAAGAACGATATTTCCGACATCACCAATCGCATTTCCATCAATCATGACATCACCAGAAGATACCGCACCAGAAGGTACAAAATCACCCTTTTCATATTCCATAATGCTACCACGTTTTGGAATAAAAATGTTCTCTGGCAACATACCAATTGCCATTGCAGCTTTAGCATGTGCTGCCAATTCACGATATTCTCCTTGAATTGGGAACAAGAATTTCGGCTGCAAGAGGTTTAACATCAATTGCAAATCGCGCTCATTTCCATGTCCAGACACTCGTAAATCTTGCGTAATTAGTTTGACAACACCACCTGCTTGGTAAATCATGTTTTCTACACGCGCCACCAAAGCTTCTTTTGCGATAGACGGTGTTGTAACAATATAAACCAAATCGCCTTCTTTGATTTCTACATAACGGTGACGACCAATAGACATCTTGCGCAAGCCATTTATTGGTTCACCCATACGCCCAGTTTCCAAAATAATCAATTCATAATCTTCAAACTTGGACATTTCTTTAGGTTTAATCAACAGACGTTCATCCACAAGTGATAATTTCTTCAAGCGAATAGCCGTCCGAACGATATTTTCAATGTCAAACCCCGTCAACACAACACGACGACCTGTCCTAGCAGCAGCTTCAAAAACCTGTTGAATACGAGAAAGATTGCTTGCAACCGCCGCAACAATCACGCGCCCTTCCCAATCACCAATCGTATTGCTAATTTCTTTTGCAACTTCGCTCTCACTTGCCACTTGAATCGTACTATCCGCATTTGCAGAATCACTAAGAAGAGCTAGAACGCCTTCACGACCAATTTCCGCCAAGCGAGCAAAATCTGTTGCATAAGACTGACTAGCCGTTTGGTCGAACTTGAAATCACCTGTGTAAACAATATTGCCTTCAGACGTTTTCAAAACAATCCCTAAACTCTCTGGAATAGAGTGCGTTGTTTTAAAGAAAGATACAACCGTACCACCAAAATCAATCTCTGTGTCTTCATCAATCACATGAAAATCATTGAACTTTTTGACCGTATCATTTCCTTTGACAAATAACTTAGCCAACTCAATCGTCAATTCTGAGCCAAATACAGGAACTTTCGTTTCAGCAAGTAAATAAGGCAAGGCACCAATTGCATCTGCATGCCCGTGTGTCAAAAAGACCCCTGCAATACGGTCCTTATTTTCAAACAAATAGTCCATATTTGGAATAACAAAATCCACACCAAGCTGTTCATTTTCTGGATATTTTAATCCGACATCCAGGACGAAAATAGATTCATCCACTTCAGCGATGTAAAGATTTTTTCCATTTTCACGTACACCGCCCAAAGCAATCAATTTAATATTGCTCATTGATTCTCCTTTTCAAATTTTTCTTACTAACGGTCCTTGGAATCCCAAGTCGAATTACAGTTTTGCAAATCTTTTGCATATCCAATTTATTATACTACTTTTCATGATTTTTTTCAAAGAACAGAGCATACAAAAAACTCCTAGTTACTGTTTACCTACAGAAAGCTAGGAGCCGTCTCTATTTGCTAATAAGTGATAGATAGACTTTCAGAAAGTAATTATCTGAAAAGAGATTCTTATGATGTTTCCATCGTTATTTTATTAAAGAATGATTTTCTTGTCCACAATATATCAAAAACAAGTTTTTTCATCTAAAACAATAGCGGTTTTATACCAAAGCGTGAAAATCATTAAAAAGCTTCTACCGACTGCATCAAATAACATTCTTATTTATTCTTACTTTGCGTTCTTTATACGCGATGCAATTCTACAAACCACTACATGACATCTTCAGAAATATTTATCAAATACCTCCAATTAAGAAAAACAATTAGCAAATAGAAACTAATACATCATAAACGATTTAAAATATGAACGTTCCGATACCCATTGGAATCAGCCCTTTCTTATCTTTCTTTAATTATATTGTACACCTTCTTTTTTAAAAAAGCAAGCGTTTACATCCAAATTTTTAAAATATTTTTTGCAAATGAAAAGAGGCAGAATTAACCATTCAAACCTCTTCTCAATGTAGATTTTTATGCTCGTACTGTGACACTTGTGCCGTCTTCTTTATAAAGATTTATCAAACCTTCTTTACGACTGCGTACCATATCACCTGGATAAACCGGATATGGCAAGGAAATCGTCAATAGTTCCATCGGATTTGGAGCCCGATCAATTTTATTTCCATCTGAATCATATAAATCTGTAATGACTGCATCAAAATGACGGAAACCAGGACCATAAAACTCAACTGGGTCGCCCTCATTGATGACATTTCGTTGCCGAATAGTCGCTGTTTGCGTATCAGGGTCATAAGCCACCACTTCTGCCACAAATTTATATTGCGGAATTTTGCGGCGTGCTCCAAAAAGCTGCTCATTTTCAGTTGGTGTATGATAGTAAAATCCCGTTGCCAACTCACGTTGCGCAACTTTCCACATTTCATCTACTAAATCTTGCTTGATTGCTTCAAACTTTTCAGGACTTTCAAGATAAGCATCTACTGCCGCCTTGTAACAATTTGAAACAGTAGATACATAGTGAATAGACTTCATGCGCCCTTCAATTTTCAAGCTGTCTACTCCATTTTCAATCATATCTGGAATATGGTCAATCATGGACATATCCACAGCCGACATAGAAAATTCTTCTGGAATTTCGCCTTTTAAGCTCTTGCGCTCTTGTCCAAAGGGCATATCGTAGAGATCATATTTCCAGCGGCAAGATTGAGAGCAGCCCCCACGATTGGCATCCCGCATGCTCATATGATTAGATAAAGTACAGCGCCCTGAGTAAGAAATGCACATAGCACCATGAACAAAAGCTTCAATCTCCACATCGGTGTGTTTGCGGATTTCTGCTAGTTCTTCCATAGAAACCTCACGCGCCAAAACGACACGTGTCAACCCCAAATCTTTCCAAAATTCTAAGGTTTCATAGTTTGTTGCGCTAGCTTGTGTTGACAAGTGTACTTCCAAACCTGGCGCTTCTGTACAAGCAATGGCAATCAATGCTGGGTCAGATACGATAACGGCAGAAATGCCAATATCTCGCAAAGTGCGGAACCATTCCCCAGCTCCTTCTTCATTTCCTTCGTGGGTTACCATGTTCGCAGCCACATAGACTTTTGCGCCATGTTCACGAGCAAATTGAACGCCCTCTTCCATTTCTTCAAACGTAAAATTTCCAGCACGACTGCGCAAACCATAGGCTTGTCCGCCAATGTAGACAGCATCCGCTCCATAGCGAATGGCGACTTTTAATTTTTCCAACGTTCCAGCAGGCGCCAGAACTTCTGGTCTTTTCAAAGTTTTTGTCATATTCTCGCTCTTTTCCATATTCTAATACTTAGCCTTTTTATTTTATAGCAAAAAAGGCTTGAAAGCAAACTAAAGGTAGCAGATTGTGAATGTTAAACAAGCAGTCACAACTCGCGACCACCTGTATTCCTTATTTCACCTGGTCTGGATCATATTCATAAAATCCAGTATCCAAGAAACGATTTTGGGGATGCAATTGATGAATCTGCTCATCCAAAAGGAAAGCCTGATCATGTGTAAATTGATTGGTCTCAATCAGCTCACGCGCTTGCACAAAGAGTTTGGCAATTTCAACAAAATTGTGTCCTGGCGTATAAATCCCTTCTAATTTCCAATGTGTAAAGCCATGTTCTACCAACTCTCCAAGTTTCGTCATCATATCCAAATCATTATTTGCAAAAATATGCGTCCCATGATTGTCCTCAAAAATAGAATAATGGCTATCTGGGTCACTCGGCTCTGCAAGGAATAAATCACGCTCACGACTCTTTTCGTCATCAATATGAGTGAAATTATAATAATTTTGCAAAAGCGGACGCTTAGAGTGATGAATGACGCTAGCACCATAAACCAAAATCTCAACAGGAATTTCTAACACTTCCTGCATTTTAAACAATTCTGCCGATGGAATTTCCCGTGCTAAAACAGCCTCAGAAGCGCCAGCTTTTTGCCCCCAGAAGTTCACTTGACGACTGCTAGCAACCATAGTCGAGGCATCATAAATCGTCTTAAACGGATAACCATCGCGTTTTAACACATAAAAGACACCGGCATCTCCCACAGTAATATAATCCGCCTGAATATCCACTAAAAAATCAAGAAATGGCTTGATTTTATTCATCATTTCCTGATGTATCAAAGCATTGACAGCAACTGTCAACTTTTTGTCCGCCTCATGTACAAGGGCTGCAATCTGCCGCAATTCATCATAAGAAAAAGTATGGGGTAACCGAAGACCATACTCCTTTTCACCTACATAAATGCGATCTACGCCTGCTTCTAAAAGCTCTTTTACTTGTTCAACGCTCTCAGCTGTCGCTGTAATGATAATCTTTTTCATAGCAAAATTATAACATATTTTTGATTTCTCTTCTATTTTTTAATTTGAAAAGCATTTTTAGCCTTTTTGTAACCGTTATGTAATATTTATCTAATTAAAATCATGATAAAATAAGAGAGTACTGTAAGGAGAGAGAACATGACTGCAAGAAAATATCAGCCCTATCAAGAGGACTACACCTATCCAGAATTAGAACAAGAACAATATCCCCTTTATCAAGATTACATTCCTGAAGCAAAAACGAATCCAAATCTGAAAGAATTACTATTTTTCGTGAATATTGCTACATTTTGTATCTTGACAGCTTTGTTTAGCTTTTTATTCTTGTCTATTAAAATAAACACTTTCTTAGCTTTTGCTTTAGCAATTGGTGTTAGTTTAGTTTGCATTAAAATGCAGCAAGCATTTATTCGTCAGAAAAGAAATAAATAGTTTTGAAATTAAAGCGCCTTGCAAACAGGCACTATTTTTGTCGTGAATTGTTGTGATTCGTTGTGATGTAAAATCGATGTTAAAAAGTTAAAAAAATTGAGGTGCTAGTCCTCAATTTTTTTGTCTTCATTTTCCGATTCTTGGTTTTCTTCTGTCAAATCAATGACAATATCCTCGGAAGTAGGCTCATTTTCTGATGATTCAGGAGCAGATTTTTTAAATTCTTCTGGTGAAATCCCTTCTGACTCCATTTTTTCTTTCCATTCTTGAAATTTCTCTTGTGAGAAGTCAACTACTTGTTTCGTTGCTTCTTTCACAGAGTCAAGAATTGTTTCACCTATAATTTCTCCGCTCTCAACCTTTTCTTTGGCTTGGTTGACTGCTTCTGCAGCTTGATTAGAGAAATGATTGGCTTTTTGTACTACTTGATCTTTAAAATCATCTGGATTTTCTTTGACGTCATTCATAAAATCAGAAACCTTAGCTGTCACTTCTTTTCCTTTTTTACTTGTGAGAAATACCGCTGCAGCCGCACCAGAGATTGTTCCTAAAAGGATAGATGAAAATTTACCCATAATAAACCTTCTTTCTTATTTTTTAAATAGTTTTGTAATCATCCGTAAGGCCGATAAAGTTGCACCAGCTTTCACTCCATTTTTACCTGCTGTAGCAGCTTTTTTACTCAAATGACGAGCAGAATCATTTAAATCTGAAACTGACTCTGACAAATCTGCAACTGCAGTGAAAAGTGGATCAATTGTTGTCATTTTCCCGTTAATATCATCTGCTAAAACATTCACTTTCGTTAACAATTCATTGGTTTGATAGAGTGTCACATTGACATCTGTCGTCAACACCTGAATTGTTTTTTCTGTTTCGTCAACGACATTTGAGATTTTCCTAACCAAAAAAATCGTATAAACAATCAAAGCAATCAAAGCGAGGGCAACTAGACTATAAGCAATTTCAAGCATTTTTCTTCTCCTAACTTTTTAATAATAAGGGGTATCTTTTTTTCTGCGTTGGTAAATGACGAGAATGATTCCTGCAACCACTAGAACAGCAGACAACCATTGCGACACACGCAAGCCCGCAAACATGAGACTATCTGTTCGCATACCTTCAATCACCATGCGACCTATTCCATACCAAATAAGATAAAATCCAGTCATTTCCCCACGTTTGAGGAAATTTTTCTTTCTTCTCGCAACCATCACTAAAGCAAATCCTAACAAATTCCAAACCGACTCATAAAGAAAAGTTGGTTGTCGGTAATGACCATCAATGTACATTTGGTTGCGCATAAAACTTGGTAAGTAATTTAGACTTTTAACAACCGCTCCGTAAGCCTCTTGATTGAAGAAATTTCCCCAGCGTCCAATACTTTGGGCAATCATCACTCCTGGAACCGCAATATCTAAAAAGTCTAGCGTATTGATAAGCTTTCTTTGTGAGAAAAAATAAAAGACAATCGCTCCGGTGATTAAACCGCCATAGATAGCAATTCCTCCGTGCCAAATGGCAAAAATCTCAGCAGAATTTTTAGCATAATAGCCCCAATCAAAAATGACATAATAAATGCGAGCTCCAACGATTGCTAAGGGAAACGCAATGAGGATAAAATCAAGAATGTCATCTGGAATGATTTTCTTTCGCGGCGCTTCACGCATAGCCAGATAAACAGCTAAAACTAAACCTGTTACAATACAAATCGCATACCAGCGAATACTTAGAGGTCCTATTTTAAATGCAATTGGATTAATCATGAGACACCTCATTCTCACTAATGAGATTGGTCAAGCGTTCCTCAAAAGTCTTCGTGGCATCAAAGCCCATCTCTTTAGCACGGTAATTCATCGCTGCTGCTTCAATCACCACCGAAATGTTGCGACCCGTTTTCACAGGAATACGAATCCTTGGAATGGACACACCTGATACTTCAAACTCTTCACCATTATTTCCCAAACGGTCAAATGTTTTATTGACATCATAATTTTCCAGATAAACAGCCAATTGAACCTGTGATGAATCCTTGACAGCACTAGCTCCATAAAGGCTCATGACATCAATAATCCCAACACCGCGTATTTCAAGTAAATGGCGCAAAATTTCCGCTGGCTCGCCCCAGAGAGTCATTTCATCTTTTGCGTAGATATCTACGCGGTCATCCGCAACTAAACGATGTCCCCGTTTCACCAGTTCTAAACCAGTTTCGCTTTTTCCGATTCCACTATCTCCTTGAATCAAGACACCCATTCCGTAAATATCCATTAAAACCCCATGAATACTGGTTCGCTCAGCCAAACGCGAATCCAAATAACTTGAAATCTCACCGGATAAACGACTCGTTGGGGTGTGACTGCTGAGAACAACAATTTCATTTTCCTTTGCAGCCTTTAACATCTCATCAGGAATTTTCAAATCACGCGCCACAATCATAACTGTATCGTGTTCAAACATTTTCCGTAAAACCTGATAGCGATTATGTGACGTCATCTTCATCAAGTAAGACCATTCTTTCATGCCCATTAGCTGGATACGCTCTGGGGTGTAATAGTCAAAATAACCTGTCATTTCAAGTCCTGGGCGGGAAATATCAGAGGTCGTAATTTCTCTTTCCAACATTTTCTCGTCGCCATAAACCACATTTAACCTGACTTTTTTTAATAGATCTTTGATCTTTACAGTCATATTCTTCCCCTTTGATAGTTTCTTTTTCTATTATAGCAAATTTTGAGATTAAAGGAGAGTTTCATCCTTGATTTTGCAAAGAAAATGGATGCAACCATATATAATATATAGCATTTACTACTTCTCTGACTGGAGCATTTTTTCTACAATTTGTTTTTGATTTTGAAATAAAGGATAACGATTCATAAAATATCGGAGTTCACTAGGTTTCAGCCAGATGTGACCATCCGTTTCACCCTCTTGATATTTCACATCTTTTTCTGTAACGGTTGCCTCATAAAAATCAAAATGACAGTGATCTTTAGGTGAAGTCGTCTGCTCAATCAGTTGTATTTCTCTAGGAATTAGCCCAGTTTCTTCCCGCAATTCACGATAGGCTGCGGTCATGCTATCTTCACCAGCCAACACACTTCCTCCTGCACCAAACTCATAATAATTAGGATGAATTTCTTTTTCTGGACTGCGGTGCATCAGGAGAAATTCCCCATCTAGATGGCGAACGAAGACATTGACACAAAGGTGATACTGCCCTTCCGCAATTGGTTGACCTCTCTTTAGAAAATCTCCTTGTCGCTCTCTTTGCTCATCATATGCATCCCAATATTCCATTTCTTCTCCTCCTAAAATAAAGGAGTTCATTGTCCGAACTCCTTTCTAGCATATTTAACCAAACGCTTGCTCCATCACACTCACCAAAACCAACTATCTTCTTCTTTGATAGCTTCTGCTTCTTTGCGCTTACGAGGTCCTGTTCCATACATTTCTTCTTCTACATCTTCCTTGTAAGGCATTACAGATGATAAGATGATGTAAATGATAATACCTAATCCGAAATTAGAGACAGTAAATAAAACGAATAGAAAGCGAACAAGCCCTACATCTAGACCAAATTTATCAGATAAACCTGCTAACACTCCCGATACAGCTCTATTTCGACGTAATTTATAAAATGTTGTTTTCATCATCATTTAGCCTCTTTCATTGATACTGAATCTAGTGTAACACATTTCAGTCATCATGCCATCCGTCCTTAGGCGGATTTCTGATTGTTTCGTCAAAATAATCATTAAGACTGCAATTGTCTGACAAAAATGAGCTTCCCTTGGCAACGTCCGCAGCAATACCGCTCAGTATTGATTCGTCTTTTTCTATGATATTGTGCACGACAATGCAAGCATTGATAAACAAGCGTTTTTGAAGTTGATTGGCTTGATAAAGTAGGGGCATAGCGCAAACCGTCCACGGCTTTCAATAATTGCTTGAAATCTCGATCCTTATGTCGATAACCTTTCTTTTCAAAGTAAAGATGATAATGGCACAACTCATGCCGCACAATTTTTCGGAAGGTTTCTAAACCAAACTGTTCATAGATTCTAGGATTAAAATCAAGATGACCATCCTTTGGAAAAAAGCGTCCACCTGTTGAGCGAAGACGCTTATTCCAAGAAGCCATATGTCGAAATTCTTTGCCAAAATCTTCCAAAGAGACTTGTCTGACATAGTTAGTTAGATTCACGCGGTGCCACCAAGGAAAGATTGACCTTTTCTCTTTCTATATCCAGCTTATCCACCCACACGGTTACCAAATCACCAACAGAAACTACTTGGCTTGGATGTTTGACATAGCTGTTGCTGAGCTTAGAAATGTGAATCAAGCCGTCTTCGTGAATGCCAATATCGACAAAAGCACCAAAGTCAACAACATTGCGGACAACGCCTTCTAACTTTTGCCCAATTTGTAAATCCTTCATATCAAGGACATCTTGACGCAGAACCGGTGCATCAAATGAATCACGCATATCACGACCTGGCTTGAGCAAGTCTGCAATGATATCCTTGAGGGTAGCTTCTCCCAAGTTCAAATCTGCAGCAACTTTTTTGACATCTAAAGACTGCAATTTTTCTTGAGCGGCTTGATCTAAGTCCGTAATTGCAAGCGTTTGGAACAATTTCTCAACAGCTGGATAACTCTCTGGGTGAACACCTGTATTATCCAAAACATTATCACTTTCGGGAATTCGTAAGAACCCTGCCGCCTGTTCAAATGCTTTAGCACCCAGACGAGGAACTTTTTTGATGGCATCGCGCGAGCGAATCATGCCTTCTTCTTCACGATATTTGACAATATTTTCAGAAATCGTTTTGTTTAACCCTGCCACATGCGATAGAAGAGATGGGCTTGCGGTATTGATATTAACGCCGACTTGGTTAACAACGGTATCTACGACAAAATCCAAGCTTTCAGATAATTTCTTCTGGCTCACATCATGTTGGTATTGACCGACACCGATTGATTTTGGGTCAATTTTAACTAGCTCTGCAAGAGGGTCTTGCAGTCGACGTGCGATAGAGATAGCCGAACGTTTCTCAACGGTCAAATCAGGGAACTCATGCCGTGCCAATTCGCTAGCAGAATAAACAGACGCACCGCTTTCATTGACAATAACATAGCTGACGTTTGGATGAGTTTTCAATACTTCAGCGACAAATGCTTCACTTTCACGACTAGCTGTTCCATTCCCAATAGCAATGATTTCAACACCAAATTGGTCAATCAAGTCTGACAAATCTTGCTTAGAAGCTTCAATTTGCGCTGCTTTTGCCGGTGGAACAGGATAGATAACCTGAGTTGTCAGCATTTTTCCAGTTGCATCTACGACTGCTAATTTTGCTCCTGTCCGAAAAGCTGGGTCAAATCCTAGTACCACGCGTCCTTTGAGTGGCGCAATCAAGAGCAGATTTCGCAGATTATCTGAAAAGAGCTGAATGGCTCCGTCTTCTGCAGTCTCGGTCAATTCTGCCCTAATCCGACGTTCCATAGCTGGAATGATTTTCTTTTTCACAGCTTGCTGGATTGCTTCATGAATGTAGTCATTTTTGACCTTAAAGCGCACTTCAAAGAAGCGGATAATCTTATCTACATTATTCTCAAAACTAACTTTGAGAACACCTAGCTTTTCACCACGATTCAGTGCTAAGGTGCGATACCCCTGCATATCCGCGATTTTTTCGGAAAAGTCATAATAGATTTGAAACACTTGCTTTTCGTCCAAATCTTGATCTTTTAAAGTTGAAACAATGCTTGAATTTGTCAGCATTTCATGATAAGTCCAAGCACGCAGTTGTACATCTTCTGAAACGGCTTCCACTAAAATATCTACAGCTCCAGCTAGAGCTGCTTCTGCCGTCGGAAATGTTTCGTTAGTTAAGGCAGTTGCTTCCTCTTGAAGAGTGGCAGCATTTTGTAATATGAGTCGTGCCAAAGGAAAAAGTCCTGCTTCACGTGCAATCGTAGCTTTTGTCCGACGTTTTTCTTTGTAAGGAAGATAAAGTTCTTCCACATCAGCCAACTTTTCAGCTGCTTCAATGGCCGCACGCAATTTGTCCGTCAGCTTTCCTTGTTCTTCAATCTTTGCCAGCACCGTTGCCTTACGCTCTCTGAGGTTCGTCAGACTTTTATCCAAATCAAGAATAGCCTTAATCTCTACCTCATCCAAATTACCTGTCATTTCTTTCCGATAACGAGCGATAAACGGAATCGTGTTGCCCTCTGCTGTCAGTTCCAATACTTTTTCAATTTGCTTCTGACTAATCTTTAAACTTTGCGATAGTTCGATAATATTTGTTTCCATAAAAAATATTATATCATACCTTTTCCAGTCGTCCAAATCCAATTACTACTTCATTCTTGGTTTATGGCTATTTTACTTTATCAAAAAATTTTTTTCCTTATACACATAGTTTCTTCATTATACCACATTCCTCTCCTTCTTTCACAAGCTAATCTTTATTCTGCTGACTTTATTTCACCAGAATTTTCAAAATGATAGTATAATAGTTAAAAAGGAAAAGGAGGCTGTTATGGCTATTAAATTTACGCGTTCAGATGATTTAGATAAAATGTTTGAAGAATTTGCAACGTTACCTAAAATCGAAAAAATAGAATTTCCTGATGAAAAAGAAAAAAAGATTAAAAAAGAACAAAAGGCTAAAAAGTTATGAGTTTTTTTAATCAACTACCACCTAGCGTTTTGCAAGCTGGTGCGATTTTCCTCTCCATTATTATTGAAGCACTACCTTTTGTGCTGATTGGGAGTATTATTTCAGGTTTTATAGAGGTTTATATCACACCAGACAAAGTTTATCGCTATCTGCCTAAAAATAAATGGTGTCGAATTTTCTTTGGTACTTTTATTGGCTTCATTTTCCCTTCTTGCGAATGTGGAATTGTCCCTATTATCAATCGCTTTTTGGAAAAGAAAGTACCGAGTTACACAGCTGTACCTTTTATGGTGACAGCGCCGGTTATCAATCCCATTGTTCTTTTTGCGACTTACTCTGCTTTCGGGAATTCCTTTAAAATGGCTTTGCTCAGAGCTCTTGGCTCTATTGTTGTAGCAATTATTCTAGGAATTTTCTTTGGCTTTCTCAACACAGCAACTATTCAAAAAGAGAATCGAGTCATTCAGCATGAACACGACTTCTCCCATTTAAGTCAGCCAAAGAAAGTATTTCAAGTGTTTGTGCAGTCTATTGACGAATTTTTTGATACAGGTCGTTACTTAGTCTTTGGTTGTCTCTTTGCCAGTCTAGTGCAAGTCTACGTGCCTACACGCATCCTGACTTCCATTAGTGCAACACCGCTTATGGCTATTTTGCTATTGATGCTGCTTGCATTTCTTCTCTCACTTTGCAGTGAAGCAGATGCCTTTATCGGCAGTTCGCTCATTTCTAGCTTTGGTTTAGCGCCAGTTCTGGCTTTTCTCGTCATTGGACCAATGCTAGATGTGAAAAATATCCTCATGATGAAAAATTACCTCAAAGGACGATTCATCTGGCAATTCATTGGAATTGTTAGTTTAGTTGTTGTCATTTACTCTTGGCTTGTGGGGGTGGTGCTATGATTCGTTTTCTAATTTTAGCTGGTTACTTTGAAACCACCATGTATTTGCAACTTTCTGGCAAGCTCAATCAATACATCAATATGCATTTTTCTTATTTGGCATATATTTCCATGATACTTTCTTTTGTGCTAGCTATTGTGCAGCTCATCGTCTGGATGAAAAAAATGAAAGTACACAGCCATTTGACGAGCCACTCAGCAAAATTTGCTAGCATTGCTTTTCTTGTTGTACCACTTATCGTTGCTCTCTTCTTTCCAACGGTCAATTTGGACTCTACAACCGTTTCTGCTAAGGGCTACCATTTTCCTCTAGCTGATGGTAGTTCAAAGAGCATTCAGGCTGATGAAGGTACTACCAATCAATACCTGAAGCCTGATACCAGTACCTATTTTACTAAAAGTGCTTACGAGAAGGAAATGCGGGCAGCTGCAAAAAAATATCTGAAAAAAGATGTCATCTCCGTTACGACGGAAAATTATATGGAAGTCATGGAAGTCCTCTATGATTATCCAGATGAATTTGCAGGGAAACGGTTAGAATTTACTGGCTTTGTCTACAACGACCCAAGTGATAAAAACAGCCAGTTTCTTTTCCGTTTCGGTATTATCCACTGTATCGCAGATTCAGGGGTTTATGGACTTCTGACAACTGGTAATACAGAGCATTTTGAAAATAATACTTGGATAAGAGCGAGTGGAAAAATCACTATTCGCTACCATAAGCAACTAGGACAAAGCTTGCCAACGCTTGAAGTGGATAGTTTCAAGAAAGTTGAAAAACCCAGCAATCCTTATGTTTACCGCGTATTTTAAACCACATTAAATAAGCAAAAGAAGACCTGATAAGTATTTCTCTAGGTCTCCTATTATGCTCTTTTATAAGTAATTATGATAAAATAAGAGAAATTTATATTTTTAGGAGGTATTATGTCACATCCAAACCAACCCGTTTCAAGGAAAACCTTGCTCTCTATTCTCGCTACAGCACTCATTGCTTTTGCTGGAATTCTATCTGAAACCAGTATGAATGTCACCTTTCCGCACCTTATGAAAGTTTTTCATACAGACCTTGGCACATTGCAATGGATTACAACAGGTTATCTGCTAGTTGTCGCTATCACGATTACACTTGGAGCCACTCTAGCACACAATTGGTCTGAGCGTAAAATTCTATTCACCAGTCTAGCTATGTTTACGCTGGGTAATGGCGTTGCGATGATTGCCCCTAATTTTGCCCTACTTATGTTAGGACGCATTCTGCAAGGAGCATCCACAGGAATTGCTACCCCTCTCATGTTTAACCTTATCGTGGAACGAATCCCACGCAGCCAAATCGGATTTTACATGGGACTGTCTGGACTCGTTATAAGCCTAGCTCCTGCGATTGGTCCCACTTATGGCGGCTTTATGATTGGCTTGTTTGACTGGCACATGATTTACACACTCATCATGCCCGTTCCGATTATCTCCTTCATATTAGGATTTTTATTTTTAGAAAATACCCCCAATAAACAAAAACGTCCTTTTGAGTGGATTTCTTTCTTGCTTCTTACACTTTCACTGACTTTTTCTATCATGATGATTTCTAGCTTAGAAGAAGGTAGCTTTAATTGGACTTTTGTCATCATCTTTTTATTATCACTTGTCCTTTTCGTTTGGCGAAGTTTAACGGTAGTGCATCCTTTTTTAGATATTCGTATTTTGAAAAATCCAGTTATTTTACTAGGAATTATTCCTTTCTTTCTCTACCAATTTTCAAATTTATCAGCCAATTTTCTGATTCCTAATTTCTTAGTTTTAGTAAAACACGAGGCTACTTCTGCCGCTGGCTTTGCATTGCTTCCTGGAACAATGTTAGGAGCTTTTTCGGCACCTTTCTTTGGAAAATTATATGACACCAAGGGACCCAAACTTTCTCTATATGGTGGGAATCTCCTCTTTTTCTTAGCCGTTTTCGTTTTTGCATTCTTTACAAAAGCCTTAACATTACCGCTCATCATCCTTTTTTATATTTTCTTTACGATTGGGCGCAATCTGGCTTTCAACAACACGATGGCCTTATCTGTTTCACAAATTAGTCGTGAGAAGTCGCCAGATGCCACAGCACTTTTTCAAATGGCTCAAACATTTGCTGGAGCTTTAGGAACGGCGATTGCTGCTATCATGGTCAATCAAGCTCCTGATACTACGACAGGTGTGCATCTTGTCTTTCTACTCCTTTTCTTCCTCGTTATCCTTATTTTTTATCTCTTTTACTCTTTATTTCGAGCTATCAAAAATCAGAAATTTTAATCAATTTATGGTAAAATAAATAAAATATTAGAAAATGGGTGTTCAAAATGTCTTCAAAAGTGATTATTACAATTTTTGGTGCCAGTGGAGATTTGGCAAAAAGAAAACTCTATCCTTCTCTTTTTAGATTGTATAAATCTGGCAATCTGTCTAAGCATTTTGCCGTTATCGGTACAGCTCGCAGACCTTGGAGCAAGGAATATTTTGAATCTGTCGTGGTCGAGTCTATCACAGAACTTGCAGACAGCCCTGAACAAGCGCAAGAATTTGCTAGCCATTTCTATTATCAAAGTCACGATGTCCAAGATACCGAGCATTATATTGAATTGAGAAAACTACAAAATCATCTCAATGAGCACTATCAAGCAGAACACAATAAACTTTTCTTCCTATCTATGGCTCCTCAGTTTTTTGGTACGATTGCCAAACATCTCAAATCAGAACAAATTGTGGACGGGAAGGGATTTGAACGCTTAATTGTAGAAAAACCTTTTGGCACAGACCTAGCTTCTGCTAGCAAACTGAACAACGATTTGTTGGCAACATTTGACGAAGAGCAGATTTTCCGGATTGACCATTATCTCGGCAAAGAAATGATTCAAAGTATTTTTGCCATTCGCTTTGCCAATCTTCTTTTTGAAAATGTCTGGAATCGTGATTATATTGACAATGTACAGATTACCTTTGCTGAAAAGTTAGGTGTGGAAGAACGTGGTGGTTATTACGACCATTCAGGTGCACTGCGCGATATGGTGCAAAATCACACACTTCAACTCCTGTCTTTGCTTGCTATGGACAAACCCAAAACTTTTACCAAAGATGATATTCGTGCTGAAAAAATTAAGGCTTTCAAGCACTTACACAAGCCGTCCGATAATGATTTGAAAAAGCTCTTCATTCGTGGTCAATACACTTCTGGCAAAGTGGACGGGAAAAAGTACATTTCCTATCGTAGTGAACCAAATGTTGCCCCAGAATCTACCACAGAAACCTTTGCTTCTGGTGCATTCTTTGTAGATAGTGACCGATTTCGCGGGGTGCCATTTTTCTTCCGTACTGGAAAACGTCTCACTGCCAAAGGAACCCATGTCAACATTGTCTTCAAGCAAATGGAATCCATTTTCGGCTCCTCGCTTCAACCAAATGTGCTGACGATTTACATTCAACCAACTGAAGGATTTTCTCTTAGTATGAATGGCAAAGAACTGGGCGAGCAATTTAACTTAGCTCCATTGACACTTGATTATCGTACAGATGCAACAGCTTCTGGTGCGTCACCAGAACCTTATGAGAAGCTCATCTACGATGTACTAAACAATGACTCAACCAATTTTAGCCACTGGGACGAAGTTCGCTCTAGTTGGGAATTGATTGACCGTATTGAAGCCTTGTGGGCAAATAACGAAGTTCCCCTTCATCATTACAAATCAGGTACTATGGGACCCGAAGCCAGCTTTGAACTCCTTAACCAATTTGAAGCTGATTGGAACTGGCGTCCAGATGAAGCCTATCGCAAAGAAGGACGATTGGGGTAAAGTAAATATATACAAAAGACTTGCAATTCATTTGCAAGTCTTTTTTCTTATACCAAGCCCTCTAAGAGCCCTTTCATAAAGTTTTCAGAGTTAAATACTCCAATATCGTCAATTTTTTCTCCGAATCCAATCAGTTTAACTGGAATATCCAGCTCTTGACGGATTGCAAGAACAACACCACCACGCGCTGTTCCATCAATTTTCGTCAAGACAATTCCTGTTACTGGCGTAATTTTTGAAAATTCCTTAGCTTGAACAAGGGCGTTTTGACCAGTTGATGCATCCAGTGCCAAGAACGTTTCATGTGGCGAAGCTGGATCTACCCGTTTGATAATCCGTCCAATTTTTTCCAACTCTGCCATTAGGTTATCTTTGTTTTGCAAGCGTCCGGCCGTATCAATCATTAGAATATCCACATTTTCAGCCTTTGCACGCTCCATACCGTCATAAACAACGCTAGCTGGATCACTCTTTTCTGGACCTGTCACAACCGGAACATCTACTCGACGTCCCCATTCCACCAACTGAGCAACAGCTCCTGCACGGAAAGTATCTGCTGCAACTAACATGACTTTCTTGCCAGCCTGCTTATATTTATAAGCCAATTTCCCAATCGAAGTGGTTTTCCCAACTCCGTTTACACCCACAAAAAGCATGACTGTCAAACCGTCTTGTAAATTGATTTTTTCGTTAAATTGACCATCTTTCTCATAGATGTCTACTAACTTTTCAATGATGACCCGACGAAGGACATCTGGCTTTTTGGCATTTTCAAGGCGAGCTTCTTGGCGTAAGGCTTCTGTCAGATTAGAAGCGACTTGCACTCCCACGTCACTCGTAATCAAGAGTTCTTCTAACTCTTCAAAAAACTCCTCATCTACCGAGCGAAAATTAGCAAAGAAAGCATTAAGCCGCGCTCCAAAACCTGTCCGTGTCTTCTTGAGACTGCGGTCATACTTTTCCTGAACCGTTTCTTCTTGAATAAATGAACTTGCTTCAATTGGTTCGCTAATAGTCTTCTCTACCGTAGTTGACTCTGCTGAGCTTGACCATGCGTTCGCTTCGTTCAGCTGCCTCATATTTTCTTGTTCTGCCTGCTGTCTTCTAGCTTCTGCTAAACGTGACTGTAAATCTGTGGCAGCTGGATGAGTCGTATATTGCGAAAAAGCTGCTGTCTCGTCAGGTTGTGGAGTTCCCATTTCATTCTGCAATGTATGATTTTCTGGAGCTTGCGAATCATTTTCAGCTGACTCTGCATCTGCCACTATATCAGCCAACCTTGGCTCCATTTCTTCTACTTTTTCTTGAATGGTTTCAAGACGTGCCTCATCCTCAGCAAAACGTTCTTTCAATTCTGTTTGGAATGTTTGTTCATCTAGATTCTCAGATTGCGTATTCTCTACAGGAGCTGTTTCTACTTTTTCTAGATTCTTGCCTTGATCATCCTCTGATACTATTTCTACAGCTTCTTCAGGAATATTTTCAACTGGTTTTTCTTCTTTTTGGCGACCAAAAAGGCGATCAAATAAACCCATTAAATCCCTCCTTTATTTCAGTGCATATTTTTCTATAGCCCAAGCAACAGCATCTTCGTCATTCGTCATCGGCGTCACTACATTGGCGACTTCTTTGACTGCTGCTACTGCATTTTGCATAGCTACACCAAGCCCTGCCCATTTTATCATAGACAGGTCATTTGCTTCATCTCCGCAAGTCATGACTTGACTTTGTTCAATTCCTAAATGAGCAATCAATTTTTCTAAGCCATTTGCTTTATGGACATTCTTCGGAGACCATTCTAACAGCATATCGCGCGACTTAAAAATTTCATATTTGTCAAATAAATCGGACGAAAGTTGAGCGATGCCACGATCAAGCGGATCTGGTGCATAAGCTGTTACACATTTATTATAAGTCTGTTGGCTAGATAAGTCTGCAAATGAAACCGACTCAAATGTTAAAGCAGGATTGCAAGTTTGGTAAAGCGATTCATGGTCTGACTGGATTTGGTAGACAGTTCCTTCGCAAATCGCATCTAGTGGCAAGCCTAACTTTTCTGTTTCCTCAAAAATGCGAGCCACATCGTCATAGGCAAAAACTGTTTTATCAAGAATTTCACCTGTATTGCGTTGCACCAAACCACCATTAAAAGTAACGGTGTATTCGTCCTCTTGATTGGCTACGCCCAGTTCGTTTAAGAAAAGCTCCATTGCTTTTAGAGGGCGACCGGTCGTCAAAACAATCTTAATTCCCTGCTCTTGAGCGGCTTTAAGCGCCGCTAAATTTCGAGCAGAAATTTTTTTCTCAGAAGTCAGTAAAGTCCCATCTAAATCTAGGGCAATCAATTTTATCTCTGCCATTATAAGCCCTCCATATACGTCATAACTGAATGCGCCGCATGATGCCCAATGACCTCTTTGGCTACTTCCAAAATCTCTGGACGAGCATTTTCAGGGGCAATGGGATAACCTGCTACTTGCATCATGTGTAGATCATTCAAATTGTCACCAAATGTCATGACCTGATCCATTTCAAGATTTAATTTCTTCGCCAATTCGACAATGGCAACGCCCTTGTCTACATAGTCTAGGACAATATCAATTGACTTATAACCTGTCGTCATAGCTTTGACACCGGGAACGTGTTCATTGACCCAGGCCTCACCAACAGCTACTGTTTCTTCAGAAAAATTGGTTGTAAATTTGAAAATTTCATCTGTAATATCCTCCAAGCGAGCTACTTTTTGGATATTTTCATTATAATGCGTACTAAAAGCTAAATAAGCTGGATCAACCGTTTCTAAAACATAGCAGCCCTTTTTACCTGTTAGAAGCAATTCACTGGTATTGATGAAAGGAGATGTCTTCAATTTCTCAAAAGCTGACAGATAAAAATCTTTGGACATGGTTGCTTCATAGAGATCTTCTCCGTGAAATTTTACCAGACTGCCATTTTCAGCAATAAAAATTATCTCATCTCGCACATCCTCAAATAGCTTTTCTAATGACAGCAAACTGCGTCCACTGGCTACTGCAAAATAGATGCCCTTTTCTTTAAAACGGAGCAACAACTGCTTCAGTCGAACCATATCAAACTGCCCTTTGTCATCTAAAAAGGTGCCGTCCATATCTGTTGCTATCAATTTAATCATACAATCTAACCATTTCCCTTTCAAGGGGGTGCAAAACCCAAGTGGATTGTGCAACTCACATTCTACTACAACTTCTCTCATTATACCATAGAAACCTCAAAATTGACACGCCTAATCTGCTATAAATCAATCCGTAAGCCATTTTTAAAGGTTAGGAAAATTTTCTTGTCTTCTTTGATATCCAATCGCTCAACGCTGGTCTGCCAGAGTTCTTGGTTGAAGTCTGTGATGAGGTCATCCTGCTCTTTAAAATTTTGGATAAAACCATCAAGACTGAGCTGCTTACTTTTCTGCTCTTCCAAGACTGACCTAGTTTCCTGCAACTCTTTCTGTTTTTCTTGATAGGCTGTTACCAAGGTATTGTACTGTTCTTGGTAGAGGTCTTGATTCTGAGCTTTCCTTGCATTCCTATCGACCAAGTCCTCGATGTCTTGTCGTATGGTTTCAAGATGATGCTCCAAGTCATCAAGCCTAGCTTCAAGTGACGAAGTGTCTTTTGCCATGTCAATCAAGAGTTCCGTATTAGCGATAATCTCATCTCGGTTACTGAGGAGTTGATTGATAGCTGATAGGAACCAACCTTTAATCTCTTCCTCCGTCACATGAGGTGTCTGACATTTATGCTCACCCTTGTACTTGGCATTGCACTGGTAGATAGTGCGTTTGTACTTGCTGGTAGAGTGCCACACCTTACTGCCAAAAGCTGACCCACAATCACCGCAGAATAGTCGTCCTGTGAAAATGTTGCTGGTTTGCCGTTTCCTTTCCAGCTTATCCAATTCAACCTGAACCAAATCAAAGACTTCACGTTTGATAATGGCTTCATGGTTGTTCTCCACATAATACTGTGGAAGTTCCCCTTCATTGAGTTTAGTGCTTTTTGTCAAGAAGTCCGTTGTAAAACTTTTCTGAAGGAGGGCATCCCCTTTGTATTTTTCATTCCGAAGCATACGCTTGACCGTGCCATAGCTCCACTGCCTTTTCCCTTGTGGCGTTGGAATCCCTTGGGCAGTCAACTCTCTTGCAATTTTGTTGGGGTTGTTTCCCAATAAAACTTGATGAAAAATATACCTAACGATTTTAGCTTCTTCGTGGTCAATTTCAAAACCACCCGTGTCACTTTTCTTGAAGCCTAGAACTTGGCTGTAGGAAAAGGTCACTTGCCCTTCAGCCAACTGGCGTCGTCTACCCCAAGTCACGTTTTCTGAAATGGAACGGCTCTCTTCTTGGGCAAGACTCGACATGATGGTAATCAGAAGCTCCCCTTTGGAATCAAAGGTCCAAATGTTCTCCTTTTCAAAATAGATTTCAACGCCTGCTTCCTTGAGCTTGCGAACCGTTGAGAGGGAGTCTACCGTGTTTCTGGCAAATCTACTGACTGACTTGGTTAAAATAAGGTCTATCTTTCCGTCAAGGGCATCTTCCACCATTTCTTGAAAGCCAAGTCTCTTTTTGGTGTTTGTTCCAGAAATCCCTTCATCGGAATACATCTTGACAAATTCCCAATCCGAGCGACTGTTGATGTAGTCTGTGTAGTATGTCATCTGTGCTTCATAAGAAGTTGTTTGGTCTTCATGGTCAGTTGACACCCTGGCATAGCCTGCCACTCGTCGTTTGGTAAATCTGGGAAGTTCAACCTTATGGGTGACTTGTTTGGCTGGTTCTATCGTGATAACTTTTTTCATGTCTACCGTCCTTTCTGAATGATGACGTGTTTTTCTTCTCCATTTCTATAGATCGCTTTAGCTTCATTGGTCACGCTATTAAAAGAAATATGGTGAATGTCTTCTGTATTTATGCTCTCACCAAAAGCTTGAAAGAGCTGTTCTTCTGTAACGGTACGTCCTAAACAAGTCTCAACACCTTTGGCATCTCTTGTCCTGCAATAATACCTCACTCGCTTTTCCTGATTAAATTTGGTCTCCAAAGTCAGAACCATGTCTAAACCGCAGTGCTCACAATACACTTTGCCTTGTAACTTTGCTAGGGCATCATGCTTTGAGACTCTCCTCCTAGCACGACGCTTTTTCTCTTGATTGACCAGTTGGAAATACTCCGGTGTCACAATAGCTTCATGGGCATTCTCAACGATATACTTCGCCATCTGCCCATCATTTAGAATGGAGCGACTGCCAAATTGATCTCGAAAGGTCTTCTGTAAAATCAGTCGTCCACAGTAGGCTTCTTGATCAAACATGTTATAGATGACTCGTTTAGTGAAGCGATTCCCTAGCCTTGTTCGCTCACCCCTATCATCAAGCCTTTTAGCTATTTTAGGGGCTGAAAGTCCTTCCATATACCATTCGAAGACCTGCCTGACAATAGAGGCTTCATGGGGTTCAATCACATACTCGTCGCCATTCCACCGATAGCCAAAGATGTCTTGAGGAATATAAGGTTTCCCTTCTTCAAAGCGTTTCTTCACTCGCCATCTGATGTTTTGACTGATAGACTGTGATTCTTCTTGAGCCATGGAGGCAAGCAGGGTTAAAAGCAACTCCCCTTCAGCGGTTAGGGTGTCAATCTTCTCCTTTTCAAAGCGAACACTGATACCAAGTCGCTTCAGCTCACGAACAGTTTCCAAAAGCTCCACCGTATTTCGCCCAAAGCGTGAAATAGACTTGGTTAAGATAAGGTCAATCTTACCCTTACGACAATCTTCAAGTAACTGTTGAAAGTCTCGTCTATAAGCTTGACTGCGACCACTAATGGCTGAATCGCTGTAAACTCCCACATAGTCCCATTCAGGATTTGCCTGTATCAATTGGCTGTAGTGGCTGACTTGATTGGATAAGGACTGGAGTAAACTCGTATGCGAAACCCTAGTGTATGCGGCCACCTTTAACCTTTTAATGGCAGTTACCTTCTGGGCTTGTATCGTTTTGATTTGTTTCATTGATACATCTCCTTTCGCTATTATATATCACTCTAAAGCCCTTATTTATCAAGTCTTTAGGCCACTAATTGGCTCATAAAAGGCTCATATTTTTCGAGCATTTTTGCCTTAAATTCTTGGAAGATGGCTTCAGAAATCAGACCCTGGGACAGGAGCTGCTTTGCCTGTGCCATAGTCAGTTGGTAGGTAAGTTCTTGTTGAAAGTCTTGTTCTGTCATTTCTTGTCTCCAAATCTAGCAGTCACATAGCACTTACGACTACAATATTTTCTCTTAGGATTAGCGTAGGAGGTAAACTCACCCCCACAAGCCAAACAGACATGCTCGGTATAGGCCTGTCGATTGACTTCCTCCAAATGGCTGTTCCACCATGTTTGACGGCAGGGTGTTCCACAAAAGCGTTTCTTTTTCTTACCGTCTATATGCGTCAAAACACGACCACAAGCATGACAATAATCTGGTAAAAGCTCATCTGTTTTCTCACCAGCCTCAATCACCTCACGACGACAAAATGACTTTATGGTGTTAGACGATAGACTGAGCTTTACGCCAATGGCTTTATAACCAAGTCCATGTTCTCGTAAATAACGAATAGCTGCTTTTTGTTCTGGGGTCATGACTTTCCTCCTTCTACCTACTAGGGGAAGATGGTGAGGATTTAGTCCAACTTTTGAAGAAAAAAAGCAAAAAGAAAAAGCCTAATGTCTCCACCAGGCTTAAAATCTTTTATCCTAATCTGAACCAACCGATAACTTTTCCAAGTTTGACGGTGCCAGTCGCATCATAAAGTGAGCCATCTGCCATCCAGACACGCTTCACTCGACGGGTAATACCGCCACCACCAATTTCCAGTTGGTCATTGATACCGTTCTTGTTGTGGTCAGAGTAGCCATCGACATTCTGCTCAACCCCATCAATGCTTGTACCATCTGAATCTGTGATACAAATGCCGATGTGACCATAAGGATGACTGTCTGTCTTAATAACATAGAAGTCACCAGCTTTAGGGTTAACGCCCCAAGCGTCCTTAATGACTGTAAAGCCGTTAGCTTTCGCCTTGGTTAAACAATCGATGGCATTGGTGTATGCCATGTCCTTGTCGGTCAACTCCTGCACAATCTTATCCACCAGACTGACGCATTGTCCACCATAAGGGTTGGTAGGAACAGTCACTTTCTGACCAACTTTAGACAGTGCTGAAGCAACCGCGCGTTGGGCAAGACTTGTTGCTACTGCTTTGATGGAACTCGTCGCCTTATGGACTTTCAAGGTTTGACCAATCTTTAAGACATCGGTTTTCTTCAAACCATTCAAGGCTAAAAGACCATCAACCGTTGTCCCAGATTTTCGTGCAATTCGCCAATAGCTATCTCCCTTTTGAGCCGTATAGGTCTGTTCTGAATGACCAAGGCTGGTTCCTTCCACATCCTGTTCCAGTACCCAAGATGTAATCCCTTCAAGTAAGTAGGCTCTCTTACTACGAGATTGGTTTACGGCTTTGACTTGGAGGATTTTGTAGGTGCGACCTTTGACCCAACTTGCCATCGCTTGACCCGTTTGGTAATGAGTCGCATGACCAAGCACACGAACACTATCCCCAACGTGATAAACAGGGCTGGTAGAAGCATGGGGCTGTCCTCCTTGCTTACTGGGGGTGGCAGAGACAACTGTCTTCACCTCCTCTTGGGTAATAGCAGAGACGAGACCTTTGGCCAGTTCTTCCTTCTTATTTTCAAAGATAGTCATGTCCTCTTCGTTATCAATAAAGGCAATCTCCACCAAGCGGTAAGTGTACCCACGGTTCTTAGCTTCGTTGGCATTATAGAGCCAATCCACTTTCTTAATCCCACGGTTTTGGAAATGACGGCTAAGGACAGATAGAATAGCCAAATCCTCCTTATCAGCCGTCAAAGAAGATTGAATGAGGACTTCCGTTCCTCGTGCAGTGCCATTAAAGGCATTGAAATGAAGCTCGGTAACAGAGTCATAGCCCTTACCAAGGATTGCCAGTGACTTATAATCATAAACATTTTGGTCTGTGATATAATCGATGTTTTTGCCGCTGTACTTGGACATGAGTCTAGCCAACTCACGAACCTTTCCGGCTTCTGTGATGCCACGTTTACTATTCACTGCTCCTGGATCATAGGTAGTGCGTCCTTGCCCATGTCCACAAATCACTAGATGTTTTCCCATGTTAGTCTCCTTCTTTTTCGTTGAATTGTTTTAAGAGTGCTTGCAGTTTCTCAGGGATAGGTAAACCAATCCGCACCGCATTTTCCAAAATACTCAAGCCTTCATTACTCAAGTAAAAGAAAATCACCATGGTGCGAATCGCTCCACCCTGCTTGATGATTTCAGTATCAATGAGGTGTCCCACAGATACCAAAAAGAGAATGGCTATCTTTTTGAAGATACCCTTAAATCCAATATTGCTAGCAAGCCTTTTCTCAACTGCTGCTGCCATAAGACCTGTGATGTAATCGATGGCAATAAAAATCATCAAAGCGAAGAAAAAGCCATCAACTTCTCCAAAAATCGAACCGATAAGCCCTCCAATCGCTGAGAAGAGAACTTTGTTTGTTGCCAGTAATTCTTTCATAATGACACTTTCCTTTCTTATGCTGTCCTACGCCAACGGTAAACCGTGACGTAAGGTTGTAAGTTGTTGTGTGGCTTGTTGCCACCAGTATTTCCTGTGTTATTCCCTTGAGGGTAAAGACTAGAGTTCCCATCTGAAGAGTAGTCTCGTCGAATAGCCTGATTGCCATTATTGGCAGATACATACTGAGCGTGCGAGTGAGACGGCATTTCATCAACCGTCAAGGTATGTGTTTTACTACCGCCTGATTTATTAACGCTCTTAAACTCACTTTCATTCTCAGATACGCCAACTAAGACCCTGCCATTGCCAAACCTCTCCCAAGTCCCACCCATAATGGTAGCTGGACTGGTACTTGACGTCGACTCGTAAATCACACCGACTGGGTAAAAGATATCAAGAAGTTTCTTATTCTTCATATAAATCTCACCGTCAAAATAAGCAGGTAAACTCCCATCCACATCAAGTACCCCTCTTGTCCACGCTTTGCCTATCCCCATACCAGATGGACTTAAGCCGTAGACGACCTTCTCTGGACCAACGGTAAATTCAAAGGTCGTGGCATAAAAGAGGTCTGCGAGCTTTCCAATAATGTTGTAGGATTTTGTCGTATCGTAGGTGCCCCCTAAAATAGCTTGGAAATCCGTCTTTGTGTGTTCCGTGGTTGACGTCCAGTTGGCCGCACCACCAGCGTTTGTGACCTTCTGGCCACTTGCCAAATCAACCACTTCCCATGTCAAGGTTGCCTTATTCTTTTGAACACTATTGATGGTTAGAGGGGCAATCTTAAGCTTTCGTGTGACCGTCACCTGATTCATACTAGAACCGGCACGAACTGCTGAAAATGAAAAGATAGGTTTGAAATACTCTAATAGGGTTATCTCCACTTCTTTTCGAGCACTTTGTCGCCCTCTCGAATCAGTCACATAGGCAGAGACCTTAGCGCGACCAATCCAGTTGATACCTCCCAAAAGACCGTTATTACTCGTTACCACATTAGGCAGTTGAACCCACTGATTATTCTCAAATTTAAAGACCTCTGCACGATAACCCGTTGAAGGAATGATCGATCCGTAAACACCCGCTCCTTGATTAAAAGTCACTTTAGGGTTAGACACTAACTGGGCAAAACTTGTACTAGTTAAAATCGTTTTTGCAGTGGCATGGGATTCTGAAACAGAAATACTACCCAAGGTTGGAACAACTGACGTCGGTAGGTTGAGGGTAATGGGAATTGTCATAGAACCTATTGTCTTATCACCATAGATAGTAGCTAGCGTTAAATGACCGTTACCTGAGGTGTTATTTGGAATTTGAGTTGCTAATTGCGATATTGATGGCGTCCAAGTTACAGAGGTCGCAATGCCTGTTCCAATGGTGCCACTTAGAGATCCAAAATGCCATGTGATATTATGGGTAAAATCACTACTAGCGCGCTTAATCGTAATGGTTACGACTTTCCCCATCATATTCCCAGAAACTGTAGCACTCGATGACCGTGGAATATCACTTAAACGTAGCGTTTGTGAACCTGTATTCAAGGTGCCAGGCGACCAGCCACCAGACCCAGTGAAGGTCGCTGAAAAACTGATGGTTTTTGACCCATTCGAATCATGTGACACAGTGATGGTCTTATCAATCAAGTGAAGAGAACTATGAGCAGTATACATATCTGGTCGCCCTGACCAAGAAAGCGTCTGGCCATTGATAGACACACTTGCCCTACAGTCATACATCCCAAAGGTCGTATAACCATTCTTTAGCCAAAGTTGGACTCGGACAGTAGATGTATTATTAGCCGTTGAAGTTCCTGTTTCTTCCACTCGTAAAAGTAGGGTATAGCCCCTATCATTATTTGAACCATAATCTGCCATAGGATCTCCTTTCTACTTGGCATCAATAAAACGACAAACTAGATGCTTGGCATTATGCCTTGCGGCTTCTAGTCGGTAATAACCAACCTGTAAGGTCTCCACAAAAACCCCATGATGAATTTTAATGACACCAGCTGTAACCGTCATGACGGCATTACCAGCTGACTTAATCATCATCCCTTGTGAGGTTAATTCGATATATTCAGAGTTATCCTTCTTACCAATAATCACCCCATTATCACCAGCTCTCAGATAAGTATTGACAAAGTTAAGCAATAGACTGTTGGCTTTAAGATCGGCTTCAATCGCTGCGATACGAGCTGTATTATCAATAAAGTCTTGATTAAATTGCGCAAGGACAGCTTCATTATTCTTCTCAAACTCTTTATAAGACTTGAGCCAATCAGCTACTTCTTTTGCCAAAGCTCTCGCTTCAAGGTCCACTCGGAGAGATTCTGTCTTTTCAGTTAGAAGGTCTAATTGCTGCTTCATAAACCCGTTGTCAGCTTTGGTATCAATCTGAGCGATAAGATCATTCAAAGAAGGCCCAGGCGCTGAAGCAACGTTGCCATCTTCCAATTGAACATTTCTAAGATAAACCACATCTCCTACTGACCACGAACCTGACTTTAAGTAAAAGATATAAGAATAGTACTGATAACTACTTACTTTCCATGAAGAAACAAACCTTTGCCAATCTGTTGTTACTTCGTAAGCTTTCGTTCCACCGAGTTCACAACCCATATTGAGTGTGACAGATTTTGAACACTTAATATCAATTGAAAAAGTCATAGTCGCACCAATTCGACTCCTTAAATCATAGAAGTTCCGATGAAATCCAGCTGTACCTGCTTTGGTACAGGTCATCTTTACAGTCACGCCACTAACAGAACTCGTATCCTCAACCACCTCCTTCTTCCACTCAGAGGTTACTGATGAAAAGGTCACAGCCTTCATGGCGTAATCGTCAATGTAATTACGACCTCCCAGTTCCGTTCCCTCAAAAAAGGAAGACCAGGTATAGTCACTAGGATTGGTTGAAGGCGTAGCACTCTCCCTATTGACAGCTAGTCCGAGGTAGCGTTTGCCAGTTGAGACGGCAGAAATCCCATCTCCCTTGTCACTATCTGCGTACATGCGCCAAGTGTATAGGGTCTTTCCATCCTTACCAGCCTTTCCATCCACACCCTTATCCCCATAAACTCCGATGACAATTGGCGTTGTTACCGTTGTTGAGCCATTAGTAAACGTGGTTTTTTCATAGTTCCACAGATACTTAAGCGTTGAGGTGAGTGAGGGAATAGTTTTGCTCCAACCAGAGCTTGTTGTGGTAATACCAGTCTTTTGTGCAGAGACTAAGTAGTACTGCTCCCTTAATTGAATGCCCACCCCATCTGCTCCGGCGTCCCCCTTTGGTCCAGGGGTTAAAGAGATAGTTTTAAGATCAACTTTTGTCGCTAGGCTGTCCCCTCTCACCTTTAGGAGTGGCGTATCAATTGAAAGACTCCCATCCCTATCCAAACTAAAGACTGGGGTGTGCTGGCCAGGAATAACAACCTTGTCTGCTTCAATTTCTAGGCTCTTCACATACTCTGATAGAATCTGTTGAGAGACAAGCCTTGTCATCCATGCTGAACTAGAGACGGTCAACTCATCAATCGTAGCTTTTTGGAGTGCTGCGACTCGTGCTTCAAGGGCATCCGTTGCCAGATAATCAAGGGCAGCTTTCTTCCCAGAACGCTCACCTTCTGCTTTGGCCTTAGCGATACCATCTTCAACTTCTGTTTGAAGACGCTCAAAGTGCCTATCAAAGACCTTCTTAAAATTAGCTCGCTCCTTAGACGCACGGTGTTCTGTAGCCGACTGATTGACATCAAGAATGGTCTTAGCCGCACTGGTTAGCGAATTGTTTCCTGATGATCCAGAGGTTGTAAAGCTAACCTCATCATCAAAGGTCACCAAAAGATACACTTCTTCTAGAGCATCAAAGGTATAACTAACTGCCTTTTTCTTAACATCTACCTTGTGCTTTTGACTTTTAAGAGTGACTGTATCTCCCAGATGGACTTCTTGACCATCAAGCTGATAAGCTTCAACGGTTATCTGTCTAGAGATGCTATCGATGTGCTCATGCGTGAACTTAGCCATCGCCCATTGGCGCAATTCTTCCTCTGTCTGAAGCGTGTTATTCTCATACCGTGCTTCGTGGACATAAGGGTATTGGTTAATGAGGGGACTTTCCACAACGACAGAAAGAACGGTATCCTCATCACTACCTTCTATCTGAAAGGTTGAGGTCGCATAGATGCGCGTAATGACCTTCTCAGAATCACCCTTATCCTCAAAAGCTTTCAGATTGTGATGGCTTGTGAGAATAACTCCCTTATCGTTGCCACGGTGTTTCTTAACTATCAGCTGAAAGTTATCACGAACGAGCTCACCTTCCCAGGTTCCAAGGATGGAATGTTTACCATCCATTAGAGCTTGATAAAGTGTCAAGTCTTCGTCAGACACATAGGTATGACGCTCCGTCACATCACTGTCAAAGCTAAAAAGTCCTAAATCAGATGGACAAACCTCAACCATCCTCATAAGGGCTGATTGGCAGGTGGTATTAGTCGCAGAAAAGGGCTTAATTTGACGTTTCATCACATCATCAGAAATGTGAGAGCACTCAAGCTCTACCCTATCGTCTTGAATTTTTGCCTGCTTAACACGAAAGAGCTGATTCCCCAAATCAGGAGTTGGACACAAAATCAACTCGTCTGCTCTAAGGGTTTCATGAACACCTGAATCCGTAATGGGGTAAGTTAATCGTAGCTGAAAGATACCATTTAGCTCCTCTTCGACCGTTGCACTCACCGTTTCAAATAATGGCTGACCATTCCATTTCGCTGTCTTTGTTTGACCATCAAGAAGGTAAAGCATCACACCCACCCCCAATTCGTCTCAAAGGTAAGCGATAGTATCCCACTGCCTAAAATCACTCCGACAGATTGTGTTGGATGACTAGCATCAATCGTGATGAAGTCCCCAGACCACTTGACAGCTTTCCCTGATAGGGTCTTAAAACTAGGACGGTCTGGGTGATTCACCATAACAAGAGGCTCTGTAAATTTCTCAATGCGAATCACTTGGTCCCCTACTGTAAACGAAGTCTCTGATACGGATTGACCAGTTATGGTAATGCTAGGAAAGGCAAGGGCAGATCCTTGTGTTTTTAACACACCATTGGCACTCAAAACTTGCCTATCCACACTCTTAAAAAAGCGAGTGGGGTGACAGATAAAGGTCACATCAATCACATACACATCATGGTCATCCTGCTTGATGTCAAAGCTATCCGTTCGGTAACACCAGAGCCTGGTGAGCTTAAGGCGTTCACTTTCTAGCCAAAACCCTTCCTGCATGAGATAAGCCGAGAACTCATTGACCCCTTTCTCACTCGCACCAATCAGATACAAGCGATAAGGTTTCTCAATCACTTCACGATGCTTATTGGTTTGAACAATCGCCCCACTCAATCCACGATGGTCTAGGAGTTGCGTTTTAGACCGTGGCACTTGAATGCTCGGTCTATCTTCCACAAGAACTTTAAAAAGAAAAGACGAGGTTCCTTTTCCATTCAGTACCAATTCATTATGTTTAATCACACTGTTCCTCCTCTCAGTAAGGCTTGTCGATTCATTTCATCAGCTAATCGACCAGCCACATAATCGGCTAGTTTTTTCATATCCGCTTCTTCACGAATCACAACATCCGTGATATTGACTGTTATGCTTGTTCCCTTGTTAGGCATGGTGGCTGCGATGCTGCGTCCGATACTGCCAAGAGTTTGGTTATTAAGAGGTAGAACTGCTTCACGTCCTGCCTCTCCTCCAACCATCAAGCTATCCCCTGTCATACCAAATGCCGTTGGCTTAGTCAGAATTCCACCCTTGGCGTACCACTGAATGGAAATCTTAGGTAAGCCACCTTTTAACCAATCAAGGGGATTGGCAGAACCTGACACACTAAAGTGCGGAAGAGGAATATGCGGCCACTTAATCTTGAAATTAAAGAGATTCTTAATGGCATTGATGGCTGAAGAAACCGCATTTTTTGCCCCATTGATAGCAATTGTAATGGTCGATTTGACCCCATTCCAGACAGAGGACACTGTGTTTGAAATACCATTTAGGACACCTGAGATAGTAGCCTTCATTCCGTTCCAAACGGAAGATACCGTTGAGCCAATACTAGATAGAATGGAACTAATCGTGGACTCAATGCCATTCCAGACATTACTAACAACACCCTTGATACTATTGAGTAAGTTTGTCATGGTGCCTTTGATACCATTCCAGGAATTGGAAATGAACTGCGCAATGGCATTTAGAACAATCGAAATCAGTGACTTGATGGCTTCCCAAACTGTAGAGACGACCTGCTTGATGGTTTCCCAGGCACCTGACCAATCACCCGTGATAATCTGCATAACTGCCTTGATAATACCTAAGACAACATTGATGGCTGTTTCAACGACCACTTTAATGATGTCCCAAGCTGTCGTGATAATCAGTTTGATATTCTCCCAACTGGCTTGAAGGTAAGGTCCAAGAATGGTCATGATGGTTTGAATGACTGTTGAAATAGCTGTCCACACGGTATTTGCGGCATTAAGGATTAGCTGTTGGTTCTCTGTCCACCAAGTAGTCAAGGTTCCCCATATCGACATAACAAAGCTTGATATCTGTTGGATAATGACAGATAAAAAGGCATAGATGGCATTCCAGATTTCTGTCACAGCTGTCCGAAAGCCTTCGTGATGTTGCCAAAGTTGTTGAATCCCAACAACCAGTAAGGCAATAGCGGCAATAACACCAAGAATAATCCCTACGATTGGAGCTGCTGCAGTTACCACCCCCATAATGGTTGTCCCCATAGCCATAGTGGCCGCTTGCAGGGCAATGAAAATCGGTAAGACTAAACCAAGAGCTGCGACCAAACTTCCGACGATGACAATAAACTGCTTGACTGGCTCTGATAGCCCAGAAAACCATGTGGCAACAGCTTGAAGTAAACTCGCTAATATTTCCAAGATAGGAGCTAGGGTTGCGGCAATAGCGTCTCCTATTTCAGCCATCGCTAACTTCGCCGTGTTTTGAGCGGTTGTAAACTGATCAATAGGATCAAGCGTCCCCTCATAAGTTTGCGTTACAATCCCAGCTGCCTTATCAGCTGTTCCTGCTAAATCTTCAAAAGACAAAGCACCACGCTTGATGGCATCAACCATACGAGGAGCTGCTTTACTTCCGAAGATTTCTGAGGCAAGAGAAAGAGCCTCTGTTTCACTGGTTGAAGTTTTGATTTGCTCAATGGTTCCAGCAAGTCCATCTTGAAGCGTAAGCCCATCGCCCGCATACTTAACAGCTGCCTTTGAGAGTGACGAGAGTGCTGCAGAAGAATCAACCCCTGCTTTTTCAAACTGTCCCATCAAGGTGACGCCCTCATCAAAGGAAAGGCCAAGGGCTTTGATTTGTGGTGCTCCCACTACTGCCTTGTCCATCAACTCTTGGACACCAACACCTGTTGCTTGGCTGGTATAAGTAACCGTGTCTAAAACACTTGATAAATCAGTCGCTTCAAGTCCATAGGCTTCAATCGCTTGTTTGGCTGAAAGGGCAGAGCTCGTCACATCACTCCCATTGATCTCTGAGAACTGAATCAACTGGGTAGAGGCTGATTTAAGAGCATCTCCTGTTAACCCAAATTGCGTATTCAACTCCCCTACGGCACTTCCTGCCGTATTAAAATCCGTTGGTAGTTCAGTGGCTAGGGTTTTAGCGATGTCTGTCATCTCTTCAAGGGCAGAACCAGTCGCTCCAGTTTTTGTGACAATGATATCCATACCCTCATCAACTTCAAGAAATGCGTCAAGCGATTGTTGACCGAAGTCAATCAATTTCTGTGACAACTCTCCCAGTTGGTCGCCAAACTCCATGAGAAGGTCAGCCTTTAAGAGGCTGTTTGTCTCTTCCAAAGAAGCCTTGGAACTCGCAGAGCTAGAGGCCAACTCCTCCATCTCATTTTGGAGATTGTTGTAAGCGGTCTTTGTCTCATTAAGAGTTTTCTCAAGCTTGTTAGCTTCAATTGAATTCTCCCCATACTCGCTCTTTGTCAAAGAGAGTTGTTGTTCCAGATTATGAATCTGTTTCTCAAGGATTTCTGAATGAGAAGCGACCTTTTGTTCGGCAAGTGCTAACTTATCAGCCTCACTTGCAGTCGAACCTAAAGCCGATTCTTGTAGCTTAAAGGAACTATTGAGTTTTTCGCTTTCTGACACCAACTGTGCCTGCTCATTTTGGAGACGATTGAGCTTGGACTGATTGGTTTCAACCTGCGCTCCGTTTTCTGAGAGAGCTCTGTTAACACTTTCTAGCTTTGATTCATAGCCCTTTAAGACTGTTTGAGTACTCTCCACCTCACGTTGGAAGGCACGGTATTGGTCTGCACCGATGTTACCGGCCTTGAACTGAGCCTCGACTTGGGCTTGAGCTTGACGAAGTGTGGCGAGTTTTTCTTTAGTTGTTTCAACTTGTTTGGCTAAGACTTCCTGCTTTTGGGTCAAAAGAGTGACATTGCCAGTATCAAACTTAAGAGCCTTGTCAATCTGACGCAGTTCTTTGGTGGCTTCAGAAGCCTGTTTGTTCACACCCTTTAAGGCATTTTGTAAGGGCTGGGTGTCGCCACCGATTTCAATGGTGATCCCCTTAATGTTTCCTGCCATCGTCACTCCTCCTCCCTACTAGAAATTGTCAAAGTCTGCTTGGGTAGCTTTGCGAACACCAGTCTCATCTCGGCTTCTTAGCTCCACATAATCCGTCTGATAATCCAGTGCCATGCCAATTGAGATGTGCTTTAAGTCATCAATGGAAAGGCCAGTCTCCTTACAACAAGAGAGGTAACTCTCTACCGTGAAGATTTCCTCGCTCGCTGTTTCGGAAGTTTCTGCTTTTTTCTGGTTGTCATCCCTTGGTTAAGCATGGACATCAAGACTGGCCCAACTTCCTGAAGGGGAAATTCCTCCATCGACATAAAGAAATCCTCGAATGGTTTGATTCGAGGATTGGCTGACTTGGCAAAGACCCAAAAGAGACGGTGGAAAAAGGTCATGTCGAAATCAGACAAGATAGATAGGTCAATCTGACTAGCCTTTAACTCTTCCCCCTCTTCCAATTGCTCAAGCTGTGTCATGATGGATTCCGCACTTAACATGTTAAAGAGATCCTGGAAATAATCTTTTCCAAATTGTTCCTTATAAGCAATTGGGGTGTAGGCATTCGTAGCCAAGGGATAGGTTTTCCCAGCAATGGTGATGTTTTGTCGCATGTTCTCCTCCTTTAAGCAGCTGGTTCAAAGACAGACTTAAACCAGTTCTCACGAATCTCATCACTTGTTTCTTCAGTCGTTCTGCGGCGAACAATCTTATCAAGTGGGCGTGGACTTGCCGTAAAGGTCAACTCTACCTCATTGATATCAGACCCAGACTTGGTTTTAGAGCCTACAGTTGGGCGTGAAGCGTAACAGTAATAAAGCACATGAAGCGTCTCTTTCTTGTCCCCTTCAAATCGGAACATGAGAGCGAAGTTCTTTTTCTTGCTGCTGGCAATCTCTGAAATGGTATTGGTGGTCACATCAAGTTGCTCGCCCAAAACACGAGTCAGAAACTCCTGAGACAAGAGGGCAACTTTGAGTGTTCCCTCATAGCCGTCATTGGATTCAGAGGTGTAAAAGTTGATGTTGTCTGCCTTGTAAGAACCCTTGTCTCCAGTTGGTTCAAGGGTTAGTTCTGCAGCACCACGAAGGCGCTCGACAGTACCATAAGTCAAAGCACCGGCAGCTCCCTCACTGGTGACTTCTGCCCAGTGGACATCTTGTAGGCCAAAGGTGACCTTGTTTTTTTCTGCCATGGTTATCCTCCTAAGAGTGTGATGGAATAAATGGTTTGGTAGAGTTTCTCACTAGTGATGTAAGTCTCTACCTTGTCAAAATAAAGACGGTGGGCATCAAGAACTGATTCCACCGTCTTTTCTGTTGCTAAATCTTTCTTTGTCGTGTAAAGCTCAATCTGGACGTTGAGCCTTTTGTGATAAGTCCAGTTATCGGCCCCAAGATTATCTGAATCAGTGACCAGATAAACCATAAAGGGCGGACTGGGGCTGTGCCCTTCCTCAAAATGGTGATAGGCTACTGGGAGTTTGGTTGCTTTCAAGACACGGAAAAGCTCTTCAAATCTCATAGACCACCTCACAGTTTCTGTCGCAATTTGTCTTCAAACGACTGAATTGCCTTTTTCTCGACAGGAGCGATGTGCTTTCGCCCTTCAACCCGACCACCATTTTGTTTGGCATGCCCATCTTCAAGCAGATGAGTTAGCCCAGGCGTTCGGTTATGAATGGTTTTAGTCAGATCGGTATTGGTGTCAGTCGTTGTCTTACTCGTCCACCCTTTAGCATATTTCCCTCGTCGTTTTGGGGAAGTAACCTTTAAGGTATCAACGGCATCGTCTGTCACTTCCTCAACCACCTCACGCATGACATCTGTGGTCTCTTTGGCATAAGTCGTCAGCTCCTTTTCTATGACAGAAGCTAAATCATCAAGTCCAATCTTAGTCATAAAGCTCCTCCTTAGTCGTAACGATATAAATCAAGCTCCGTGGCACCGTATCACCATCAATAGACTCTATGGCATAAAATTGCCCACGAAAGAAAATCCGAGTCGTTAAAGAATTAAGGACAAGAACCTTCTTGTCATAACGCAAGGTAAACTGCACCTTGTTATGAATCAGTTTTGTCGCACTCCCATCACTTTCAGTTAAAGCTAGTGGACGACAAGAACACCAACGCATAAAGAGGTCATCCCAAATGGCCGACTCGTTTCCGATGTCGTCCTGCTTGAGTCGCTTTTCTTGAAAGACCAACTGTTCTCTTAGAGGCGCAATCTTCATCAGAACACATCCTTTCTATCTGCCAAAAGCAAATGATAGAGGGTTTCCTTCAACTCCTTGTGATTGGCTTCTTCACGGTGTTCATAAAGATAGGCAACCCCATAGAGGATTGCCGTCTTTAGAACTTCTGAAGTGGATGTCTCACGAAGGATATCTTCACAGAGTTGGCGGCTAGTTGTCATCAACTGCTCGATTAGATAGTCCTCCTCGCCATTTTCCACTTTCAGATAGAGCTTGACTTCTTCTAACGTCATCATGCCGTTTTACCTTTGATGGTCAAAGTCTTCACCGCTTCTGGTAGAACGAGTTTCCCATCCACACGCTGGCTGGCAAGAAAACCAATCTGACCATTGTTAGCGTAAAGCTCATTGAGACGCTTGAAGGTACGCCCTTGACGGTCCGCAATCCAGTAGTAAGAGAAATCACCAAATGCAATAGCTTTGTTTCCTGCTTCTGGAAGTGGCGCAAAAGTTGACGTGTAGTAAGGACGGTTGAGAATCAAATCAGGTTGACCAGCCTGTGTGGACGGTTGCCAGATGTAGTTTCCGTTATTGTCCTTGAGCTTACGGATTGCTTTAACCGTAGTATCGTGGAGAATCCAGACTGCATTCTTACGGTAAGGAGCAGGAAGCGAGTGGTAAAGCTCAATCATGTCATCAAAGGTGATGTCTTTGGTTGCGGTCGTTGGTCCTTCTACGTCTGCTTGAGTAAAGATACCTGTTGGTTTTTTTGAACCATCACCCACCAAGAATGATTTTTCTTCTTCTGTACCGATGCGGCGTGCAAACTCAGAAGTCATGTAAGACTCAAGGTCAAAGACAGAGTCATTGAGCAATTCTTCAGAGATACGGATTGCTGTCCCAATCTTATGTGAATCAAGAGTCACTTGACCAAAAGTCTCATCCGTCTCTGGATAGAGCCCATTCTCGTCCATCCAAGAGGCAGACCCGTGACCCGTAACAACTGGAATCTTACGCTCACCACTAGAGGTTTTGATAACAGTTGCCAGGCTACGGAAAAAGTTTTCTTCTTGGAGACCCTGAATCAACTTTTTCTCGTATTCATCAGGGACAAGGTGTCCGCCTTCTGTGTCTTCACCGACACGAAGAACATCCTTCACGTCATAGAAGTTACGCTTACGAACACTGGTCCAGAAAGTCTGGGTGTAGATGTCTGATGCCACACCTTTCTTTTCATCTTCTTTTTGGTTATCGACAATGACTGTTGGCTGCGTCGTTAGAGCTTGTGAGGTAGGTTGCGCCAGTTCAAGGTCAATCTTTTCTTGGCGCTCCAAGCGAGCAATTTCCTTATTGTAGAGCTCGATTTTAGATTCCATCTCCTCATAGCGTTTGGAATCTTCATCCGATACCAAGCCGTCTTCAGAGCGAACAGTATCCAGAAAGGCTTTCGCTTGAGCCCAAGCAGCGTTACGTTTTTCTTTCAATTCAAGTAGTTTAGACATAGGTATTCTCCTTTATTTCAATAGGTTCAATCGTTTTTCCAACTGATTGAAAGGGATTGTTTTCTGTGGTTTAGGCGGTTGAAGGCTCGCTTGCAGTTTCACCACCAAATCATGAGCAGCAGTCACTCTACTAAAGGTATAGCTATTTTGATGATCCTGCTCAGGTGTCTCCTCTTTCTCAAAGAGCACTTTATCCGCAAAACCAAGCTCCACAGCTTTCTTGGCATTGAACCAAGATTCCGAATCCATAAGATGAGAAATCTTGGTTCTGGAAAGTCCAGTTCTAAGCTCATAGGCATTGATAATGGACTCCTTAATTTCGCCAAGCATCTCAATGACCTTGGCCATATCTTTCGCTTCACCTTGCGCAAACGTCCAAGGGTTATGAATCATCATCATGGCAACTGGACTCATGGAAACTGTTGTCCCTGCCATGGCGATGACACTGGCAGCACTGGCGGCTAGACCATCAATGATGACATGGACATCGCCCTGATAATCCATAAGCATGTTATAGATTTGAGCGGCCGCAAATACATCACCCCCTGGACTGTTTATCCAGAGGGTGATGTCGCCTGTTCCTGCTAACAAATCATTCTTAAAGAGCTGCGGGGTGACTTCATCCCCAAACCAAGTCTCGTCCGCAATCTGTCCCTCAATCCGAAGGGTGCGGACTTCTCCTTCGTCAGTAAAATTCCAAAATTTACGCATCTTCTTCCTCCTCTGGTGGGCCTTCAGCTGGTTCCGTTTCTGTCGGTTGCTTCATGAAACCACCAGCATCTTTTAATTTGGTCATGTTTCCGTTAATCAAGTAGAGGTTTCCGCCTTCTTCATCAGAGAGCAAGTTCAAGTCTTCTAACTCACGAATGTCATTAGTCGAAAGCCAGCCATTTTGCCGTGCGATGGCATAGCCATTCATACGACTTTGGTAGTCTCCACGAAGCAAACCGTCTACATTAAACTTGATAAGATAACGCTTCTTTTCTTCAGGTAAAAAAAGAGACCTCTTGAAGGCCTGCTCTAACCGAACTACCCAAGGGTCTAAAGTATATTTCACAAATTCAAGTGACTGCTGTTCGATATTTGAAAAAGACGACTTCTCCAAATCCCCAACCATATGGGGTGGAATGCGGTAAAGCCGTGCAATTTCGTTAATCTGAAACTTCCGTGTCTGTAGAAACTGGGCTTCTTCTGGTGGAATACCGACTTGGGTATACTTCATCCCTTCTTCAAGAACTGCCACCTTATGGGCGTTGGTCGCCCCATTATAGACAGCATTCCATGAATCACGAACTCGTTTAGGATCTTTCAAAATCCCTGGGTGTTCTAAGACACCACCTGGGTTAGCACCATTTTTAAAGAAGGCTGCCCCATAATTTTCGGTCGCTAGTGTCATCCCAATCGCATTTTTTGCCATGGCAATCGGTGAGTAACCAATCAAGCCATCAAAGCCAAGACCAGGCACATGAAGAATATCCTCCTGCTTCAATAGGACTGTCCCTTTATCTTTGAAGTTAGGATTCTCTTCGGTTTGCCTTTGGTATTTGTAGTAGAGTTTCCCACTATCATCACGGTGGACAGACATCTTATCTGGCAAAAGCGGATAGAGACTAATCACTCGTCCAGCCTTATCCCTGATAATCTGTACATAAGCATTTCCCCATATTAACAAGTGACTCATAATCGTCTCTCGAAAGACAAAGGATGACATCTCAGGATTGGGCTCATCATGGAGCAGAAAGTAAAGTGGATGATCCATCTTTCTCTCCTTACCATTGGTTGTGCGTCCGTAAACATGTAGAGGGAGACTTGCGATAGCTTCTGCCAAAATACGCACACAAGCATAAACTGCCGTCGTCTGCATGGCCTTAAATTCATCCACATTCTCCCCACTGGTTGTGCGACCAAAGAGGTAAGAAAAGTCCTGTCCCTCATAGCTATTTCGAGCTACAGGCTCAGCCCTTGCCCTTTTTAGTCCTAGTACATCAAGTAATCCCATAATCCCTCCTTATTTTGGGTACGAAAAAAGCACCTCCGCATTTGGAGATGCTTCATGCTATATTCTTTTTAGCTTTCCAAAATAGTCTCAATCAAATCTCGAATTGACGTCACCGAAGAGTGATGTTCGATATCTTTTTCTTCAAGTGAATAAGCATAAACACCAGTCTCGTCTGACCAATAGGCCACAGCATCATTCTCTGAAAATTCCCCTGCAGAAACTTTATCTCTTAACTCGGCTACGATTTTCTCTTGAATTTCTTTAATCGTCATATTAAAACCTCACTTCTTAATAGTTCTATTTTGACTCTAAATCCTAACTTTCGGTCAAAAAATCAATGGCTATTTATTAAATAATTTAGCCCAATTTTGCTTTGAATTCATAATACGAGCAACGTTGACGGTGTGTTGCTCTATAAAATAAAAAGCAATATGGTTTTCGATAGGCATATAGCGATAGATTTTACCATCATCAGTCAATTGACCATAACCACGACTTGATACCAAAGGACAGGCCTCAGGAAAAGTTTCTAAGGTTTCAAGAGCAGATAATATTAAATCAATCTTCCCATCTGCAGATTGCTGGCTATAAAAGTTCACTAAGATATAGTCATGGATATCCCTCAAGTCTTGCTTTGCATGGTCTGCAAGAAGAACATGGTAACGTTTGTGATTAGTCAAGGCCAAATTCCTTTCTGACATCAGAGAGCGCAGTCACCTTGCCCTCCATGATATCTTGATGCCCAAGTAAAATCTCCTTTTTTAAATCTTCAAAGGCGATTTGATACTGTGATTCTGTTAAATCGCTAGAAACGAATTCTTTTGCATCGACTGCCCCTGTTGCAATTTTACGGAGAGCCGCATTGAAAACATCAGAAAGCGTTAACTTTTCATCTGCTAGAATTGCTTTGGTTTGTTGGTAAAAGGCAGAATCTGCTCTAAAATTGACTGGTTGAGTATTTGCCATAATAAAGACCTCTTTTGTAAAGATGATTTGTATTTACATTTTATCAAACTTCTCTTTATACTTCAACTAAAAACTCAATATCCCTCGCTCATCATAGACACTAGTTTCATCACCTTGGTGGCGAATACAACGGTCAAGTCCCATGATAAGTGACACAATACCGTCAATCTTCTCGACTGACTTTTCCTTGTCTGGCTTGATGTTACCAGCAGGGTCTTGTCGCATGACTACATTCTGTCCCATCCATTTAAGAACAGGATGACCACCGTGTTGGATTTTCCCTTCCATCATGAGTTTGTAGAGTTCCTTGGACGGTGGGCTCATATCCTTATAGCCCTGTCCAAAAGGCACCATGGTTAAGCCCATTCCTTCAAGGTTCTGCACCATCTGGGTCGCATTCCAACGGTCATAAGCAATCTCCTTGATGTGGTAGGTTTCAGAGAGTTGTTCAATAAAGGCTTCGATAAAACCATAGTGAACAACGTTCCCTTCGGTTGTCTTGATATAGCTCTGCCTTTCCCAAACGTCATAAAGGACATGGTCACGACGACATCTTAGTTCCAAGGTGTCCTCTGGTAACCAAAAGAATGGCAAGATGATGTAGTTCTCCTCGCTATGTCGTGGTGGGAAAACCAAAACAAAGGCTGTAATGTCAGATGTGCTTGATAAGTCAAGCCCTGCGTAACAGTCACGACCTTTAAGAGCTTCATAATCTATCGGGGCATTACCTTTGGCATAGACATGTTCAGGAATCCAAGCCACGCTAGAACTCGTCCACATGTTGAGTCGGAGTTGCTTAAAGACATTCTCCTCTGCTGGGTTATCAAGAGCCTGTTGATAGGCTTCACGAACACGGTCAATCCCAATGGTGTGCCCAAGGGACGGATTGGCTTTTAGCCAGTTGGCTTCGTCATTCCAATCATCTTCATCAGAAAGGCCATAAACCACTGGATAAAAGGACGTGTCCTGCTTTCGACCTTTAAGGATATCGAGAGCCTTGGTGTGGAGTTCATAACAGATGGAGTTTTTATCTGTCCCAGCTGTTGTGATGATGAAAAAGAGAGGTTGTTCCCTGGCATCACCAGAACCTTTGGTCAAGACATCATAGAGATGACGATTGGGTTGGGCATGAATTTCATCAAAGACAAGACCTGACACGTTAAGACCGTGTTTTGTCCCTGTCTCAGCTGAAAGGACTTGGTAAAATCCAGCATTGGAATAATTCACTATCCTCTTTGTCGCCCCCATAATCTTGGAGCGTTTCTCAAGCGGTCGGCTCATGAGAACCATTTGTTTGGCAACGTCAAATACAATGGAAGCTTGGTTGCGGTCACAAGCCGCTCCATACACTTCCGCACTGGCTTCATTGTCAGCATACAAAAGATAAAGGGCAATAGCTGCGGCAAGTTCAGACTTACCGTTTTTCTTCGGAATCTCGATGTAGGCTGTCAGAAACTGACGATTACCATCTTCCTTAACAATCCCAAAGAGGTCACGAACAATCTGTTCCTGCCACGGCAACAAATCAAACTTCTTCCCTGCCCACTTCCCCTTGGTGTGGGCAAGGTTGTTGATAAAGGTAACTGCCCTATCTGCCTTTGCCTTGTCGTAGTGGGAAGTCGGAAGCATAAAAGGACTCGGTTCATAGTGATAAGTCATAGAATACCTCCTAACAAATCCTCCATCTCATCACCAGTACCAACCTCCGCATCCATAGTCGCCAAGCGATTACGAGCTGATGGTGTCAAACCAAACTGCTCACAGAACTTGAGCATGATTTTCAGGTTGGTTTGACTGATAGATACCTGTGGCACTTGTTGGAGATAACCATTTGGTGTTTTGATGATGGACCCATGTTTGGAGAGAAACTCTTCGGCTTCCTTCCAACGTGCATAGGCTTGGCAATAGCCTGCGAAGGCTGTCATATCCATCTCCGTTAATATCCCCATTTGTTCGAGGATTTTTCCCATCCGTTTCCATTCCTTCTTGGCATCATCTTCCAGCCACTGTGGGCAACGTGGGGCTTTCTGTTTGGGCTTAACCTCGTTAATCGGTAGAGGTCGTTTCCCTGAGTTTCCTTCAAGTATTTTCAAATTGGTAGGCTTTGGTTTTCGCCCTCTAACTGCCACGGTCTCACCTCCTTTTTGGCACAAAAAAAGGCTTCAAACAGAAACCTTTTAGTTCTTAACAACACTTTCAATCTCCTCACGAGATAACTTAACACTCGGTTCTAAGTTATGGTAATGTCGTTCATCTTCAAACACATCAATCTCAACTCTAGCGGTCGGACTAGTCATTAAGCTAATAACCTCATCATGCGATAAGGGAACGGCTTTCTCACCACTATCAAAAACGTATCCATTGTACCCCTGTCTCAGATAGTTGTAGAGACTTTGAATAAAGCCGTCACGGTCAGGCTCAACCTTGACCACACTATCAATACCGTACAATATGTTTAAGCTCTGTCCATTATCCCAAGAGACAAGGAGAGAACCAATGTCATCTACATCAAGCACCGTGCCAAGCATCCCCACTGGAACTGGGCGAGGGTCGTCCATCTGGACTAACCTCACCCTTGTCCCTTCTGGGTAGGTTGACTTGATTCGGTTTAGAATCTTGTCGTTCATCTTATGCTCCTAATGTTTCAAATGCCCATTTGACTGCGTGACCTTGGTCTTGAAAGGTTTCTTCTGAGGTTTTCTCAAGGTTAAGGTCTGCCTCCATGCGATTGGTGTACTCGCTAAGGCTCTCGTATTTGTAAATCTCAGCCACAATGCCTTTGTAAGTTGGTGTGGCAACAATCACCCAATCCTTGTAAGGAAGGATGCTTGCGGTTGCTGGATAATGGCTGTAAAGTTTTTCAAGTGTTGTGGTTGTCATGGTTTTGTTCTCCTCTTCTTTTGTTGGTTACATATTACCTCTAAAGAGGACTTATATCCAGTCATTTCTGCTTATTATTTGCAGATTTATTGGCTTCTAAAATAGCTTTCCCAATGGCATAAACCACGGTTACTGTCACGCCATTGCCAGCCTGTTTGTAGAGCTGGGCATCAGAGTTAACAGCCTGAGCCTTGTCAAACAAGTCATCTGAAAACCCTTGGAGTCTGAAACACTCTCGTGGGGTCAAACGTCTGATTTTCACCACTCGACCCTTCCAAACCACGGCACCCATCTGACCACCACAAGAGAGGTTGTGTGCGATGCCCTTCCCTACTCTGGCTCGTCTCGTCTGTGAGCCTGGATAGGAAAGGTCAACAGAGTCGCCAACCTCTGCGACTTGGTAGTCCTGCTTTGTCCCATTTCTGACCTTGATGCCTTCAAGGACACCGTGACGGTCTTGAGAAGTCAGAGTAAACATAGGCTCATCCTGTTCCTTTAGCCGTCTACCATTTTGGCGTTTAGTGATTCTATCTGGGGTCAGAATGGGCTGAACCTCAAGAACACCAGAGTTCATTGCTGTTCTTTTTGTAGCTCCTGCCGTATAACGAGCGGTTATACACCGTGCTTCTTCAGTTAGTTTTGGCTCGGTCAAAGACTGGTCAATCAGATAAAGACCTGTCTTAGCTCCTAGTCCTCCCCCCTCACCAACAAGGGTTGTGGCAATGCCACTTGGGTCGTAGACTCGATAGCTTTGCATGCCACCTACAAGTTGCTTAAGATAGCTACCGCCTTCTCCGCTGAGAGGTAGTACTTGTCGTCGACCTCGACTTCTAAGATGTCCGAGAGTGTAGATACGTTCTCGGTTTTGGGGAACTCCGTAGTCTTTTGAGTTGAACACTTGCCATTCAAGGTCGTACCCTGCTTCATCCAAGATAGAGAGATAGTCGAGATAATCTCGTCCCCCGCCACTTGATAGAAGTCCCTTAACATTTTCAAGGAGAACCCATTCGGGTTTATCTTCTTCCTTTTGGCTTTGGATGAGGTCAACAAATGTAAAAAAGAGTCCACTTCGCTCACCGTATAGGCCGGCTCGCTTTCCTGCGATAGACACATTTTGACAAGGGCTTCCCGCAGTCCATAAATCTGCTTTTGGAAGTCGTGTGGGGTCAATGCTTGTGATGTCGTCATGAAACCATTCTCCTTCTGTATCGTACATTGCTTCATAGGATTTCCGTGCAAACTTATCCTTCTCACAATACCCAAGACAGGTCATACCTGCCAATTCCAACCCACGACGAAAGCCACCCACTCCTGCAAAGAAATCAAGAAAGGTTAGAGTCATAGGTCATCCTCCATATGTGCTTTAGCTTCGTCATAAGATAAGGTCTGACCATTTCGAAGGACTGTCACATCGGAATTAGCAGTCGACTCCATGTAGCGTTTGACAATGACATCCACAAACTTTTCATCAAGCTCTATGCCGTAACAGATTCGACCAGTTTGGTCAGCTGCCATGAGGGTTGAGCCTGAACCAAGAAATGGGTCAAGAACTAACGTTCCTCGCATGGATGAGTTTTGGATAGGATATGCCATGAGATGAATCGGCTTCATGGTTGGATGGTCTTTACTAGACTTAGGTCGGTCATATTCCCAGATAGTTGTTTGCTTACGGTCACTGAACCACTGGTGTTTTCCCTTTTGTTTCCAACCAAAGAGACAGGGTTCGTGTTGCCATTGGTAGGGACTGCGTCCGAGAACCAGTGAGTTCTTCTTCCAAATACAACAACCGCTCAGATAGAAACCAGCATCCTTGAAAGCCTTACGGAAGTTAAGCCCTTCCGTGTCCGCATGGAAAACATAGATTGAAGCATCAGCTTCCATGTGGCTTTCAACCTGAGTAAACATGTCATAGAGGAATTGATAGAAGTCCCCGTCCGACATATTATCGTTGAGGATTTTTCCAGCCGTCTCTTCCACGTTCACGTTATAAGGCGGGTCCGTCACAACAAGATTGGCTTTTTTATCACCAAGTAGCTGGTCATAAGTTTCTGCCTTGGTTGAATCACCACAAATCACTCGGTGTTTTCCAAGTTGCCAGATGTCTCCACGTCTTGCGACAGTTGGTTTCTTCAGCTCCTCTTCCACGTCAAAGTCATCTTCAGTCAAGTCCTTGTCGTGGACGTTGGAGAGAATGTCATCAATCTCTGGTGGTTCAAAACCAGTCAAGTCAAGGTTGAAGTCAGACTCTTGCAAATCCAAAAGCAAGTCAGCTAGAAGCTGGTCATCCCATTGACCAGTGATTTTATTGAGGGCAATATTCAGTGCCTTTTCGTCTTCCTTGGAAAGAGAAACAATGACGCACTTGGCCGTTTCATACTTGAGGTCTTTCAATACCGTCAAGCGTTGGTGACCACCAATGACTGTCAAATCCTCGTTGACAATGATTGGGTCAACGTAGCCAAACTTGAGTAGGCTTTGTTTAATCTTTTCGTACTCCTTATCACCCTTTTTCAGTTTCTTTCGAGGGTTATAAGAAGCTGGTTTTAAGTCACTCAGGGGAAGTTCCTTAATCTCCATCTTGGGTTGCGTTGTCATTAGATACTCCTTTTCTAAATCGGTATTCCACGTAACAAGGGTGTCCGCAGAACTTCCTTTTTGGATTGGCATAAGATAAAAAAAACTCACCACAGTTTTGGCAAGTCAATTCATCGTATGCAGTTTTGGTTTTATCGTGTTGGCTTTGATGGTTTCGCCACCAAATCGCTCGGCAGCTATTTGAGCAGAACTTTTTAGGTCTGCCTTGGACAGCATGGTGTAATTTTTTCATGCAGTTCTTACAATAAGGACGTTCTCCTTCATCAAGCTGATACTTGACGAACTGACCCACTCCTTTTAACTCTGGGTGTCTGCGGCAATATTGCTTCACCGAACCAAGAGACAGATTTAACATTTGAGCAATGGCACCATAGCCAAATCCATCTCGCCTAAGCTTCCAAATGCCTCGCCGCTGATTATCGTTCATTTGTTTTCCTCCAAGAACTAAAAATGGTTATTTTCTCTATTTTTCACTTAGTTACCCCTTCAAAAACAGGCTAAAACAGACACTAGCAAACGATACTTACCCTGCTAGAAAGATTGACACCATAATGGTTCAATGCACTTTTTAGCTGTTTTCGGTATGCCCCTAACAAATTTTGCGAAAATGCACGTTTGAGGGGGCGTCGGTCTTTGTGGGACAAGGGTTTAGAGATTTATACCCCCCTACCCCAAATGATGGAAAAAGGGATACTTTTGTAACGAAACTCTAAATTTAAAACCGATAAGTATATTCCACATATCGGTCAGTCGTCTTAGTCTTTCGGTCATGACAAGATTTACAGAGAGCTTGCCAGTTGGATTGGTTCCAAAAGAGGTCTTGGTCTCCTCGGTGGGGAGTGACGTGGTCAACCACCGTTGCCTTGGTTAGTCGTCCTTTCCTTTGACAGTAAACACAAAGAGGATGGAGCTTTAAGTAACGAAGCCGTGCCTTGTTCCAGCGAGAGTTGTAACCTTTGGCTTTGGTTGACTTGGCATCAAGGGTATGGTTAGCTTTGTGGTCATCGCAGTACTTGTTTCCATAGGTCACAAGGTTAGGACAACCATGCTGCTTGCAAGGGGTGCTTGGTCGGCGTGGCATCTTACTGCTCCCAAGGAAGATAAGGCTTGGTGAAATGCCCAAGGCAAGTGGTCTTGGTGTAGTCCACATCCAAGAGGTTCAGCTCCTTGATAATCCCTTGTGGGGTAAGATCATAGCGTTCACGAACCACTCCTACTAGTTGTTCAAGAAGATAATCACTTGTCCCAAAGGTGTTCACATAAACACCTACAGGCTCCGCAACCCCAATAGCATAAGCTAACTGGACTTCACAGCGTTTGGCATACCCTTCACGGACAAAGTCCTTTGCAATCTTCCGTGCCATGTAGGCGGCTGAACGGTCGACCTTAGAGGGATCCTTACCAGAAAAAGCTCCACCACCGTGGTGGGCAAAACCACCGTAGGTATCTGCCACAATCTTACGACCAGTCACACCAGCATCTGCGTAAGAGCCACCGAGAACAAAGCATCCTGTTGGGTTAACCAAAACCCTAAAGTCAAGGTTCTGACGGTAGCGTTGAGCAACCGACATCATGGTTTGAGTAACAATGCGTTTCACGGATGCAAGGTCAACCTCCTCATCATGTTGGATAGAGACAAGGAAGGTCTCTATACGTTTGTTTTCGTAGTCATAAGTGACTTGAGCCTTGGCATCTTTACCCAAGGCAGGATGACCAAGGTTCATCAGCTTCTCAAGCACCCGAGTCGCAAGTACATAAGGTAGCGGCAAGAACTCAGGTGTTTCATCGGTCGCATAACCAAACATAATGCCTTGATCACCAGCACCTCCCTTGTTCACACCTTGAGCAATGTCTGGACTTTGAACACCGAGAAGGTTCGTCACCATGATATCCTCCATGCCGTAAGGTTCAAGAACTTTTTTGACAATGCCTTCGAGGTTGAAAAAGTGCTTGGTTGAGACTTCTCCTGCCACAACTACTTGATTATCCTTAATCAGCGTCTCAACTGCCACACGACTATTCTTATCATGCTTGAGACATTCTGTCACAACAGCATCTGAGATTTGGTCACAGAGTTTGTCTGGGTGTCCGCTTGAAACTTGTTCACTGGTATAAATCATGTTTTCCTCCATGCAAAAAGCCCAACCCTTTTGGGCTAGGCTTTGGTTTATTTTACTGATTGTTGACCTGCTTCGTAGGCTCTCTCGAGTGCCCTTTTAATTCCCCAAACCGAAACATCGTAGAAATCAAGGTTGTCACTCATGCGAGTTTCTAAAGTTTCAACCAAAAGTTCTTCTTGAGCAATCGCTGTTAAAAGGGTGTTGAGTTTTTCTTGTTGGCATTTTGTCATTTTGACGACCTCCTCTTGTTTTTGTAGCGTTATATTACCGTACAAGCGAAGGTATATCCAGTCATTACTGGGAGATTTTTATCTTTTTTGACACTTACAATTCTACCACAATTTTTTACAAAGGGAGGTCAATGTTAGGTCACATTTAGTGCAAGGGGAGGTTACTGTTAGGTCAGGGGGAGTGCAAGGGAAGGTTATTTTTCTAAAGAATAACCCATCTTCAGATAAACTCCCCTAACATGATCCAATACCTTACGACGCCAATTTCTAACCGTACTACGGCTAATGTGAAACTCCCTCATCAAACTATCCCAATTACACTCCGGCTTTAACATTTCTTGTGCAAACTCAGCTAGGTCATCCTTAAGAAATCGAATAGCTATCTCAAAATTATCAAGGTCATTTGCCAGTCGTATATATCGTTGAGTCAAATCTGCTAAGAGCTCTTCATTTTCCTGAATCATCTTGTCACGAAAACTTAGGGCTATCACCTCTGAACGTAGATTTGTCGGAGTAGAGGTGACTTTAGGTTCATCCGACCGTTCGAAGACAAGTGACCCAATCACTTCATTCTCAGTCACAGGCTTAAAATTCTCCAAGCGATACTTCAACATTTCCAAGTCCCCCTTGAGTTCATTATAATGCGTTAGGATATATTCCGCTTTATCCATCCGTTCCTCCTACTTGTGCTTTCACAGCTTCAATCAGCCGTGATTGTTGGGCATCTTTGTTTTCCAGTGCTTTGAGGATTTCCTCGTCAATAGTGCCTTCCGTTACAATGTGCTGTATGACCACAGTCTCTGCTTGTTGCCCTTGTCGCCATAGACGGGCGTTAGTTTGTTGGTAGAGTTCCAAAGACCAAGTGAGACCGAACCAAACCAAATGATGGCCGCCCTTTTGTAAGTTAAGTCCATGACCAGCACTTGCAGGATGTAGAAGTCCAACTCTGATATTACCCTTATTCCACTCACGGATGTCCTGCTCAGTTTTAAGGACTGTGCCCTGAACCTTGAGCTTTGCCAAGCGTTCCTCAATACGCTGAAGGTCATGCTTGAACCAATAAGCAACAAGAACTGGCTCACCGTTTGCTGCTTCGATAATATCTTCCAGAGTATCGAGCTTCTGGTCATGTAGGCTCACTACTTGATGGTCGTCAGAGTAGACAGCACCATTGGCCATCTGCACCAGCTTGTTTGACAGACTAGCCGCATTGGCAGCTGTCACCTCACCATCTTCCAAATCCGAAAGCACATAGTCTTTCTTGAATCGCTTATAGTTGTCCGTTTCTTTGTCAGTGAGATGAACCACCTTCTTGGTCGAAATCAACTCAGGCATATCCAAATAATCCATGGCTTTCATGGAAATGGTAATGTCGTCAATCTTGTCATAGATTTGGCACTCCGCATAGTCCATTGGGATATACTCGTAGACAATATTGCCGTTCCTACGTCCCTCGTCAAAGTATCGACTGCGGTATTCTCCAATGAAACGTCCCAAACGCTCACCACTATCAATGACCTTAAACTCCGCAAACAAATCCATAAGCCCATTTGAACTAGGTGTTCCTGTCAATCCCACGACACGCTTCATGTAGGGGCGCATAGCCATGAAGGCCTTGAAACGTTTGGACTGCCATGACTTGAAAGACGAGAGCTCATCAATAACTACCATGTCCCACTTGAAGTAGGGACTACATTGTTGCACCAACCAAGGGAGAATTTCACGGTTGACGATGTAGATATCCGCATCTTGCTCCAGGGCAGCTCTTCTCTGTTTTGGTGTTCCAACAATCTTAGCATAACGGAGGTGTCTCAGCTCCTCCCACTGCTCTATTTCATCACTCCATACGGTGTTTGCAACACGAAGAGGTGCGATAACCAGTACCTTTGAGACTTCGTAGCGATCAAACATCAGCTCGTTGATAGCTGATAAGGTCGTAGCAGTTTTTCCCATCCCCATGTCTAAGATGACCGCCGCATAAGGGGTTCTTATGATGAAGTCCTTGGTGACTTCTTGATAGTCATGTAAACTCAATTTCATCTAGCACTTCTCCAATCTTCTCAACACTGTCCAGCACATGAACTTTGAAGCCTAATCGCTCAAATAGTCTGTGCCTTGTCACTTGTAGTAAACGTGGCTTTCCACCAGGAGCTTTCACCTCCACCATGCCAAACTTACCCTTGGGTAAAAACACCAACCTATCTGGTACACCGCCAAAAGAAGGTGACACCCACTTAGGACAAATTCCACCACGCTTTTTCACTTCACTTACTAACTTCTGTTCAACAACTTTTTCTCGCATAACAAATCCTTTCGTCAAATTGACGTGTGGAGGTATAGTACAGTCATTTCTAAAACTCCCCTTATAGGCTTTTTTATAGTAAGTTTTACTTAAAGGATAGTTTTAGAAAAGACCATAATAGACCTACACAAAATCAAATCATGTTAGTCGTGCTAGTCCTTTTGACTAATCTGTTCTAGTGAGTAGAACTCATAAATTCTTGTCATCAGGTCAATGACTAGCACATCTAAAATCCCTCTCCATCTCCCTTGTGGAAGTAGGACATGGAAAATGATGGTCACTAGTCTAGGAAATCATAGTCATCATCAACCAATTTCAAACCTAGAATAAGGTTTCCTTTATTGGTACGTTTGCGTCTAAATCCTGTCTGATCCAGGGCAGAGTAAAAATCTGTCGTGCTGCGCGTGTACTCCATATTTTTGGTACAGTAGGCACGGTACTGACTGTAGAGTTCTCCAGATTTTTCTGTAAACTGATCACCAACTTCGCAACAGTCACTAAGGAAGTGCCCTAACCAATCATTGGCTTCTCTGTAGGCTTTGACGGAATTTGAAACAGCAGATGGCACACTTGTCTTGAAGTTTGCCTTGATGGCTTTTTCTGCCCCTTCAATAATCCAAGACATAATGGCTGGTGCTGCATGGTCGTACAAATAATCCGCAAAGTTCTTGATATCAGAGCGACCAGTGATTTTGGCGTTAAAAGGAATAACCACCAAACGTCGCCAAGTCCCATCATCGTTCGCTCCCACTTTAGGCAGATGGTTGGTATAAAGAACCAGCGTATGTGATGGCACAAAGTGGAAGGGATCCTTGTACTTTTTCTCTGCTTGGATTTCATCTGTAGAGGTAATCTGCTTAACAACGGCTGTATTAAGTCGCATTCCTTCAGCCATCTCAGAAGCAATCACGAGACGCTTTCCTTTAAGCTCCGCAAGTTCAGGACTGACGTTTCGCTTGTTAGACATGGTTAAGGCATCCGCCGATAATTTCCCAGAATAGCTTCCTAGTACACGAGCAATGGTGTTCCAAAAGGTAGACTTACCGTTTGCACCGCCACCATAGGCAATAATCATGTGTTCCTGATAAACCTTACCAATCGCTGCCATCCCAATGATTTCTTGAACATAGTCAATCAACTCTTGGTCGTTACAGAAAAAGGTAGCCAAGGTTTCCCGCCACAAGTCCTGGCCTTTGTCACTAGGAGAGACAGCTGTCATTTTAGTAATGTAGTCTTCAGGATTATGTTCTTGCTGTCCTTTTGTTCCTTGTCGCAAATCATAGGTAGCCTCAGGAGTGTTGAGCAACATGTCATCACTATCCAACTCTGATAATTCAACCGTAAGCATAGGCTTTGCGGTATTATAGACAGCCATTAAATTCTTATAGTCACGGTGTTTCATGACAAATTTATGGAACTCTTTTGCCGCAAGATAGGCTTTAAGATATTTCAACTGTAGAGAGGTCTCAACCGCATTTTCTAGACGTTTACCTCCTGCCTTGATGGTCATTTCATCAATACCTGAAGATTGAAGCTGTTTCTCTGTTGTTTCTAAAAAGGTATTTGCTTCCGCAAGTTGGTCATCGGTAAAGTGTACAACTGCCCCTAGTGCCAGCTGCTTATTCTCACGCCAGTGTGTTCCATCGTAGAAAAGATAGTCTGTCGCATTGGTGTAGGCTAGTTTATCTGCATATTCTCTAGCAAGAACCCCAGCTTCACCAACATCTGAATAGTCATCAGGTTTTAGTGATTCCCTTTGAAACTCTTCTGGTGACTTATAATCTTTGGAGTTTTTGATGGTTTTGTTATAGAAGCGAACAGCACTGCCCCAAATAGTGTCAAGCTCTGCTTTCTCAAGAGGAGGAACACATTTGAGTGCCTGTTCATCAAAACCGTCTCGTGCTTCTTTCGTTACACCTAAACGCTTAAGAATTTTCGCCGCAAAAACTGACATAGTTGAGTTGCGACTACCTTCAGTGATTGGACCTGTTGTTGGCTGATAGAAGTCTGCATCAAAGTCCTCTTCATCATCTTGAGCAACCATGTCATCCAGTAAATCCTCATCAATGGTCAACCAAGAATCATGCCACAAGACTTGTGCGTTAGGATTTCCAAAGAAGAAACGAGCCGCATCTTTGGCATTAGTGTCAAAGATGCCATAGCGATTTACAAGTTCTTCTTTCAGTAAGGCATAGGTGTCCTTATCTGTGATTTCATTGATTTGGAAGTAGATATGGAATTTGGGTCTGGCAGCCTTATCCCCTTTTTGAACCAAATGGTTACGACTGGTCACTAAAGCAAAGTTGTAATCCGCAAAGATATCTTTAAGTAGCTCTTCCGTTACCCATTCATCAGAGTTGTCCGTATGGTCATTATCAATATCCATGACCAATACATCTGATTTGATGAAGTTGGCATTGGAACGAGTATTATTGGTAAACAAGCCAGCCACATGGTCAAAGAGTGCGACCTTTTGTAGAGTTGTTTTGTCTGAGATCATTACTTGATGAGGATAGACCGTTGTCGTTTGAATACCTGTCTGTCCTGAATGAGATAAGGTAAATTGCATAAATCATAGCCTCCATTTTGGAAAAATAATCTGTGAAGGTTTCACTTCCTACCTACTAGGGGAAGAATGAAGGCGTTTAGTCCAAAAAGTTTCAAAAAAATTTTTTCTTCTATAAATAACTATTGAGCGACCTTCCATCGATCAATTTTTTTATATTTTTTTAAATCTGTTTAGACTAAAACGCAAAAAAGTCCCCCTAGTAGGTGTAAGGGCGAGATAACCCAAACAAACCTAAAGGAGGACTTTCTATGGAAAACACCATAAACCGTCAAGAACAAGAAGACTTGACAGACACTCTCATCGCCATCAGCGTTATCGCTAGGCTCTTAGCTCGTAAGTTACAAAAGGAGGAATCGAAATGAGTCAACATAAACAACTACTTGAACTAATTACAGAGATGGAAGGCACAGCTAAATACTACCTACGCTTGGTAGATGAGTTCAAGAAACTTCTCTCTACTGAGGAAGAGACAGACACAATTTCTGAAGAGCCAAAACCTAAACCACAAAAGGAACTCAAGTTGGAAGATGTTCGTGCCGTCCTTGCGACCAAAGCCAAAGATGGCTACAAGAATGAGGTGCGTGCTCTCCTCAATAAATATGGAGCTGAATCATTATCTGCTTTAGCCACTGAGCACTACGCAGCTGTTCTTGAAGAAGCTGGAGGAATTGGCAATGACTAATCACGCAGTACTCTCTGCTTCTGCTTCTCATCGCTGGCTCAACTGCCCACCTTCTGTACGACTTACCGAAGATATGCCAGATGTGACCTCAGAGTTTGCCCTTGAAGGAACAGACGCTCACGAGCTATGCGCTTATCTTGTTGAGAAGGCATTGGGTAGGAAGGTGCGTGATCCAACTAAGGACTTATCCTTCTACAATGAAGAAATGCAAACCTGTGCCGAGGAATATCGCAACTACGTCATGGAGCAAGTTGAGAAAGCTAAAGGCTATTCTCGTGACCCAACAGTTCTGGTTGAGCAACGACTGGACTTCTCTAAATGGGTCCCTGAAGGCTTTGGAACAGGCGACTGTCTGATTGTGGCTGATGGACTGCTTCAAGTGATCGACTACAAACACGGACTTGGCGTTTTAGTTGATGCAGACCACAACCCACAGATGATGTGCTACGCTCTAGGTGCTCTTGAGATGTTTGATGACCTCTATGATTTTGATAAGGTCACCATGACCATCTTTCAACCGCGAAAAAACAACATCTCTACCTTTGAAATTGATAAGACTGAACTACTTGAGTGGGCAGAAACAGAACTCTCACCCAAAGCTGAACTGGCCTTTAAAGGAGAGGGAGAGATGACCTCTGGTAAACACTGCCAGTTCTGCAAGCTCAAGAATGTCTGTCGCAAACGTGCAGAGGATAACTTGGCACTCGCCAAGATGGAATTTGCAGCCCCTGCTACTCTAGACTATGAGGATATTGCAGAGATTTTGCCTAAACTGGACTTGCTGGTTTCGTGGGCAAATGATGTCAAAGCCTATGCTTTGAAAGAAGCAACTGAAGGACACAATATTCCAGGCTACAAACTTGTAGAAGGACGTTCGGTTCGTAAGTTTTCAGACGAAGCTGCTGTCAGTCAAGCTGTGATGGAGGCTGGCTTTGACCCTTACGAAAAGAAACTCCTGACCATCACTGCCATGAGCAAACTCCTTGGCAAGAAAACCTTCAATGACCTACTTGGTGGTCTGATTGTCAAACCAAGTGGTAAACCAACACTCGTTCCTCTTGATGATAGTCGTCAAGAGATGAACCTAGCTAAAAATGAATTCAAAGAGGTATAAAAGAATGTCAACTAAAGTACAAACAACAAAAGTGATTACTGGTAAAAACACACGCTTCAGCTACTTGAATGCCAATGAACCAAAATCCATTAACGGAAGCACACCGAAGTACAGCGTCTCCCTCATCATTCCAAAAGATGATATTGAGACTGTCAACAAAATCAAAGCAGCCATTGAGCTTGCCTACAAGGAAGGTGAGGCAAAACTCAAAGGCAATGGGAAAACAGTACCAGCACTTTCTATCCTTAAAACACCACTCCGTGATGGTGACCTCGAGCGTCCTGATGATGACGCTTATCGCAATGCCTACTTCGTCAATGCCAATTCACCACACAAGCCAGGGGTCGTTGACGGGAATCGTCAAGAGATTATCGACACCTCAGAACTCTACTCCGGTATCTACGGACGTGCCTCTATCTCCTTCTATGCCTTTAACTCTAATGGCAACAAGGGTATCGCCTGCGGTTTGAATAACTTGCAAAAACTTCGTGACGGAGAACCACTCGGTGGACGTACTCGTGCAGAAGATGACTTTGCGACTGATGACGATGATGATTTCTTGAACTAATAGAGGAGGATATTACTTATGGACATTTACACAATTTTACTTTGCATAATTCTTGGTATTTACGTCTTTCTTGGACTCTATCTCAACTACATGACCATCCGTGACGATATTCGTCGTGAGAAAGAGCGAAAAGCTGAAAAGAAACGTCAAGACAACAACACAACTCCGCTACATCGTAGCCGTTAATACTTCTGGTGGCAGCACTCCTGCCACCTTTTTATGAAAGGACAAACTATGCCAATTAAAGAACTATCGATTGACTTAGAGACCTACTGCGAAGTGGATTTGAGAAAGTCTGGTGTCTATCGCTACGCTGAAGATGATTCCTTTGAAATTCTTCTTCTAGCTGTCTCAGTTGATAACGAACCAGTAACCGTTTATGACTTAACAAAGGAAGAACTTCCTGATGAAATCCTACAAGCATTGGTAGATGACACCATCATCAAGTGGGCATTTAATGCCAGCTTTGAACGCATCTGTCTGTCTAACTGGCTCAAGAAACATCACCCAGAATTACTATCCGAAGGTTTCCTATCTCCAAACTCATGGCGATGCAGTATGGTTTGGTCAGCATATCTTGGTCTGCCACTCTCACTTGAAGGAGTCGGAACTGTCCTCAAGCTCAAGAACCAAAAGTTAAAGGAAGGCGGAGATTTAATTCGTTACTTCTGCCTTCCTTGTAAACCAACCAAGGTTAACGGTGGACGAACACGAAACTTCCCCAATCACGCGCCCGACAAGTGGTCTGCTTTCATTGATTACAATAAGCGTGACGTTGAGGTAGAGTTAGCCATCAAAGAGAAACTCCGTAACTACCCTGTTCCAGTCTTTGTTTGGGAGGAATACCATCAAGACCAAATCATCAACGACCGTGGGATTGGTATTGATGTGGACTTTGTCAATGCAGCTATTGCCATTGACGGGGAAAGTAAGACTAAAATCCAAGAAGAATTGAGAAAACTAACTAGACTTGATAATCCCAACTCCGTTCTTCAGATGATTGGTTGGTTAAGAGAACACGGAGTGACCACTGATTCCCTCGATAAGAAATCTGTAAAAAAACTCCTCAAAACTGTCGATGAGAAAACTGCACAAGTTCTCAAACTTCGGCAGCAAGCAGCCAAATCCAGCGTCTCCAAATACCAAGCAATGATGAACTGTGTCTGTAAAGATGGACGTGCTAGAGGAATGTTCCAATTCTATGGAGCAAACCGTACTGGGCGCTGGGCTGGTCGTTTGGTTCAGTTGCAAAACCTTCCACAGAACCATCTTCCTGACCTTGAGGAAGCTAGAAAACTTTTCAAAACTGGTGACCTAGAAGCTACTGAGCTACTTTATAACACGCAGTATACTTTATCTCAACTTATCCGAACTGCATTTGTCCCAAGCGATAGAAAAAAATTCATCGTCTGTGATTTCTCTGCCATCGAGGCGCGTGTTCTGTCTCATCTTGCAGGAGAGACATGGCGAAGCAGGGTCTTTGAAAAAGGAAAAGACATCTACTGCATGTCTGCGTCACAGATGTTCGGAGTACCCGTTGAGAAACATGGGCAAAACGCTGACCTGCGTCAAAAAGGGAAGATTGCGGAGTTGGCTTGTGGATATGGCGGAGCAGTTGGTGCTCTTAAAGCAATGGGCGCCATTGATATGGGACTTGAGGAACAAGAACTCCAACCACTAGTGGATTCTTGGCGACAAGCCAATCCCAGCATCGTCCTTTTTTGGTGGGATGTGGATAGGGCTGTGAAAACTGCCGTCAAAGAACAAATCCAAACCGAAACTCACGGCATTCAGTTCGAAGTCAGAAATGGGATGTTATTTATCACTCTCCCTTCTGGTCGAAAACTTGCCTACGTCAAACCCAAGATGGGTGAGAACCAATTTGGTGGAGAGTCTGTTACCTATGAAGGTACAGGAACTGCTAAACATTGGGAGCGACTTGAAAGCTATGGACCAAAGTTTGTCGAGAACATTGTCCAGGCCATTAGCCGTGATATTCTTGCCTACTCGATGAGACAACTTAGTGAGTTCAAGATTGTCGGTCATGTCCATGATGAAGTCATCATTGAGTGTGATCAAGACCAAGACCTTGAAGAAATTTCAACCTTGATGGGGATTGCACCAGACTGGATGTCTGACATTAACCTCCGAGCTGATGGTTATGAATGTTCCTTTTATCAGAAGGACTAGACACACAAAAAAACGGTTCACTACTAATTCAGGTAGTGAACCATTTTATATGTGATAAAAACTATTTCCTTAATTGATTGATGAAATCTTCCTTGGAAATTGCTATACCCAATTCATCATGAAAGTTGCGTAGAGTGCTAAATCGGTATGGGTTCAATGTCCTAAAAGTGACAGTTTCTCCCTTTTCAATCTTTGAACAAATCTCAATATACTTATTTACGTAATTCTTAACTCGTGAGAAAATACGATTTGAATTTCTTAGATAAAAAATCTTCTCATTTGGATTTTTAAAGTGATATATTCTTGAATTGTCAATATATTTTTCCTCGATAATCGTCAACTTACTGAAATCTAAAGCCTTCAGACAAATTCTTCCATCGTGACGTCTATAGGTTGTGTAAGGGAATAAATGACTTGCATTCCTAAGATGCTCAGGAAGACCGGAGCGAAGCGGAATTGCAATCAGTTGATTATTGATATCAAGAACCATAACACCATGTCCACGCGCATTATCTTCTTGAAACTCATCCAAATATTGGTAAGTATCGAAATAGTCTTGAGTTATTAGATGAAAATACAGACTATTCTTATTGATTTTTGACATAAACTAAACCTCTATCATACGAAAAAAGGGTCTTTCTTTTTAGAGTCGCGACCCTTACGACTACATCAACTTTAGAGTATTTTCTTTTTAGAGTCGGTATTACTCTCCGACTACTTCTACTTAAATTATACCAAAAACATCGCTAGTGTCAAATATAAACACTATTTCGGATTGAATTTCTTCAATAAAGCCGCAACCAAAGCACGAGCCTTTGGCAAGCGATAGAAACCTGTAGAACGTTTAACCCCAATCCTAGCAAATACATCTTCAATACTCTCATCAAACTCTTTAGCGAGTAAGCCCAAAGTGATATCATACAAATCCTTGTCTGCTTGCCTTACTTTCTCAAGTAAATCTTGCAGCATTTCTGCAAACATAAATTCTTCCAATTCTTCAGTAGAACTGTAAAGAGTAGATTCATCCATATCAATCCAGGCTTCATATGAGATAATCTCTTCAATATTCTTTGACTTACGTGTACGGAACTCATTCAAAAAGTTTTCAACGGCATCTTTATAGATACGTTCCGTTTTAGCATATTCTTCAGGAAAGACTGGGATAAAAGCAACCAGTACATAAACATTCAGCTGTTTAGCTGGCCTCCAAGACCGAAGGGTCTCTCTTTTGAGACGCATATCCTCAATAACTTGTTGGTTCTCAACCAACATAGGAGCTAGCATCTGCCCCTCTAAAAGTCCGACTTCTAGGGAGCATTCTTGTTTTTGACATTCGTTATAAATATTGTCCTTGTTTGTCATGTTTTCCACTTTCTGTCTTAAGCAGAGAAACGTGACAAGACAAAGAACTATTAAAAAGATTTTCTGACCACATCAGCAATTCCTCTGCTAATTCATGGTCAACTGACTTTACAAGTTGAACTGCACACCTAATTTGTACCCTTAAAGTCACGGTAAATCAGTTTCACTCATTTACAAAGTATCATCATTAGGCAACAACCATCTCAAATTACCTATTAGCGCTATTCGATAATCGAGATTTTTTACATTCGCAAAACTTTTTATGCGTTCGCAAATATATTTTTGAACATCGCAATCCTGTCATGATATAATAAAGGTAATCATTAACGATTACTTTGTTCGACTCTATTGTATTAAATGAGATTTTGAATTAAGGGACAGTTTAGTACAGTACGGTACAACTTGGTACAAAAATGAAAAGGAGAACATCACTTGGATTTTCCCACTTATTTTAGAATTCTGAAAAAATATCTTGGAGATGGCGCGACTATACCAGAGTTTTTTCGAGAACTCATTGAAATGATTACTGAAGATGACGCAGAAGAAATCATCAGCGCTTCTGGAATTACATCAGAAAAAACTGATAATACACTAGTTTCCTATGCTAAAAGAAGCTTCTCCAAGAAGATGGCAAATCAATTGCTCTATCGGGTCAATTCAGCTAATATGACGGAGTCTATTGAAAGTAGGCCAGATGAAACTATTCAGTTACTAACCAATGAATTCAATTCTTATTATCCTGATATTACTGCTGAAAATGCCTCGCAAAGAATTCCAGAAATTTTCGTTGACTTCATTAGAGAGAAAGCTGGGATGGGAATATCAACCACAGCTCAAAAAGCTACATTTGTTAACCAGTCGAATCAACTCAAAAAACAATATGGACAATTCTTGTTAGCAGAATCTAATAACTGTTGTGCCTTTCCAGGCTGTGATAAATCGCTCATTTTAACAAGAGGGGATTTAGCATCGGAAAACTATGAGGTTTCAGCCATTGAAAAAGATAAAGACGCTGAACCACTGAATCTGATAGCCCTCTGCCCAGATTGTTTTTTAACCTATCAAGCAGAAAGTCGCAAAAAAATTGTAACAGCTCTAAAAAATGTTAAAAAGATTCTAGTCTCTGCACATAACAGCCATCGACCAATTTCTGAATTGAAGTTGGACAATGGAATTGTTGCAGTTTTGACTAGTCTCAATAAACTTAAGTATGATGAATATGATATCTCCTATGACCCAAAGAAATTGACTGATAAGATATCGCCTGAGAATAATCGCACGCTCTATCAAATGGTTAAGAACCAAGTTATTGATAACTACTTAACCATTCAAAAAATCATCGTAAATTTGGACAAACAAGGAAAAATTGATTACGAGGAAATCCAATATCAAATGCGATCAATGTATAAAAAGTTAAAGGCTAGCAAGCATGATAATCTAGCGATTTTCAATACTATTTCGGAAAAAATTCATAAAGCTACATTACAAGATACCTACTTCTGCCAGGCGATCGTCTCTTACTTTATCCAAAAATGCGAGGTACTTGAATAATGCAATTACCAAATAAACTTTATTCCTACCAAAAAAGCACCCTTGCTTATTTGCCTAGGGTGCTAAATGAAATCAAAGGTGGAAACTCAAACGTGAAAGATATCTTTCACGCTATCTCAGAAGAGTTGGATGATCCTACAGATTTTCTATCCATAATGGATTGCTTATATGCATTAAACGCCATTGAAATGTCTAATGAAGGAGAGGTAAAATTATGCTTATAGAAATGTGGTCTCCAGTATTTAAGAAACACGGAGAAATTCGGGAACCAATCCGCTTTCATCATGGGTTAAACGTGATTATGGGGATGGATTTAGCTGATAACTCTATCGGAAAATCCTCCTCCCTATTAGCCATTGACTTCATCTTTGGAGGCAATAGCTATCTAAAATCTATCGCTGTTAAGAAATTAGGCGACCACCCTATCTACTTCTGCTTTCAATTTGAGAAAAAGTTTTATTTCGCACGAGACACAGCAAAGCCAGATATCATCACATATTGTAACGATGATTATTCTCCAACTGGTGAAACAATGCCCCTGGAAATCTTTCTGGACAAACTTAAGAAAAGGTATCATTTAGATTCTCCAGATCTGTCATTCCGACTAGCTATGAGTGGATTCTTTAGAATTGCAGGGAAAAACAATCAAAATACCGACTTCCCTCTACAAGTTTATTCGAGCCAAAAGTCTTCTGAATCTATTACCACTCTTATCCAGCTTTTTAATTTGTATGATAACATTGCACGATACAAAGAACGGTTAAAGGATAAGAGCGACCAGCTCACAACATTCCGTAATGCTCGAAAGTATGCCTTCATCTCCAACCTGGTTGGCGGTAAAAAGCAATTTGAAGCGAATGTCTCAGAAATAAAAAGATTGGAATATGATTTATCACATCTCCAAGATACTCAGCAAGATAAAATTGACTCTGGTGATATTGAGAAAAATCAACAAAAAATCCAACTTAGAAATACTAAGCTGGAGCTAGAGAACAGTCTTAGAGATAAGCAAAGACGCCTTAAGCTATTGGACATCAGTATCGAATTTGGCTTATATCCAACTGAATCTGACTTAACAGAGCTTCAACAATACTTCCCAGATACTAATCTCAAAAAATTATATGAAGTTGAAGCCTATCATAAAAAATTGGCCAATATTTTAGATTCCGAATTCTCAATCGAACGTGAATCCCTAATAGCTGAAATCGACGAATTAGAGAGTCAATTAACAATTCTAAACCAAGAACTTCAAGAACTAGGAAACATCCCAAATCTTTCAAGTGAGTACTTAGAAAACTACTCTAAACTAACAGCTACAATCAATGCACTGAAAGAACAAAATGAGGCCTACTTAAAGGAATCTAGTCTATCCAAAGAAAAATCTGAAGCCGACGCTGACTTGAAACGCAGTACAGAAGATATCCTTCTGGATTTAGAAGTAAAAATCAATAGCAAGATGCGTGAATTCAATAACATTCTGTATCCAGATATTCGCAAAGCTCCGCAAATTAACCTCAAAGCTCACAATAGCTACTCCTTCTATACACCAGATGATGATGGTACAGGAACTAAGTTCAAAGGGATGATTTTATTTGACCTAACCATGCTCTATCTCACCAACCTGCCAGCACTTGCACACGACTCATTACTCTTGAGTAATATTAGCTACCAGGCGACTGAGGCACTTTTGAAGCTGTATGATCAATCAAAGTCATTGAACAAACAAGTCTTTTTAGCCTTTGATAAAGCTAGCTCTTATTCTCCAGAAGCTAATCAACTCTTGTCAGAAAATACTGTGTTGAGACTCTCTAGCAACGGAAATGAACTCTACGGTATTTCATGGAATAAAGGAGAAAACTCAGATGAAGTTTAGTTACAATAAAATATGGAAGTTGTTAATTGATAAAGGATGGACTAAATCAGAACTTCGCCAAAAAGCAGGAATCAGTTCTTCCACCATCGCAAAGCTAGGAAAAGGAGAGAATGTCACGACCGATATTTTATTGAAAATTTGCATTGCACTTGATTGCAAGATTGAGGACATTATAGAAATTGTAAATAGTAAATAGTTAGCTATCAAACAGCACAGAATCAATAATCTGTTTTAGATAAATTATTGATTCTGGGCTGTTTATCCTCTTTTAAGGTCGAATATTTACTTAATATTATCAAGTAATATCTATTAACCTATATTATACCTTTTAAATAGTGTTCTAAATACTAACGATAATACAGTAATAGACGCACCAATAATAAAAAGATTAAGTGTATTGTTAGGATTTAATATCACCGAGAAAAAGTTCGAATAATTACATTGTGGAACATAAAATAAAGTGGTGTAGCTAGCATTAACATCAAGCTATATAATGCTAAAAAGATCATTAAACGTTTACTTGATAAATGTTTGTTGACAAATTCACTTAAGCACCACGGGTATAAATTAAAATCTAAGATTTAAAGTTTTCTTCATCGATAGTGTATATAAAATACAAATACTCAAAATAGAAATTATATATTGACTAACCTCCATGATATTTGAACCCGCATAAATTGGCAAAAAATACATTGGAATTTTTTCAAATAAATTATTTAACAATTCGTTTTGCGTAGAGTATAAAATATTCGAAATTATATTCGGAATAAACAATAGTAATAAAGTTAGAAATGAAAAAACAACATTAGATTTTATAAAAAAAGAAAATAATAGGTAGCTAAATAAATAATAGAAAACTATCGTAATAGTTAAATTACATAAGAATCCAATTATGAAATTAACGGTCAAATCACCCGTAACACCGAGATAATTTGCTATCAGTACTGTAGCTACCCCAATTGATGAGTAAAATAAAGAGAGAAAGAAAGCAAGTAATACATTGGCATTTAAATAAGCGATTCTATTTTCTTTAGTATTACAAACTAATGTAATAGTATCCATTGAAAAATCTCTATTTATAAAATAAAGTGGGCTTAAAACACCAATATATAGTCCAAAAATGCAGAAAAAATTTGAAATATGTTTGATGTAGAAGGAATTACTTCCATAATTTATAATATAATACATTAAAATTACAGGTGGAATTACGGCAACAATTACTCCAATTATTATAATACCAGAGGTTATTAATTCTTTAAGACAATTCTTAATATATAATCGTTTGTTGAATTTCATAATATCAATCCCCCTTGATAATTTTGTCTATGTAGATATCTCGTAAAGTTTTTTGTTCATAGGAGTAATCTAACAAACTAATATTCAATTTATTAATTAAGTCCATTAATTCACTATATGAGCAGCTTGTTTCAATTTTAATAAAATCATCTTGACTTTCAGTTATTATCCCTATGTTTTGATTTTTTAGAAATAAATCAACATCATTTTTATCTCTAAATATCAATTTATGTATAATCCTATTTTTATACTCCCTACTATTTAATTTTTCTAATTTCCCATTATTCAAGAATATAATTCTATCACATATCAGTTCTATATCTTCTAATTTGTGACTAGAAATAAAAACCCCTATATTCTTCTCCTTTACAATTTTTTTTAATTCTTGTAAAAAGACAATACTAGAATCAATATCCATACCATTTGTAGGTTCATCTAATATAACATAATCTGGATTGTTTAATAATGCTATTAGAACTCCTAACTTCTGTTTCATTCCCAAAGAATATTTTTTTACTTTCTGTTTAAGGAAATCTATTATTTCTATAGATTGATAAAAATCAAAATAATCTTCAATTAAGAATTTATTCCCAAAAATATACGAAAAATATTTTAAATTCCACAATCCAGTCCTATTGGTGACTAATTTGGGCGATTCAATGAAGTACCCCAAGCGACCTACTTCATCTATTTTTCCTTCGAAATTAGTATCTAACTTTGAAATAATCTTCATCAGCGTACTCTTTCCGGCACCGTTCTTTCCAACTAAACCAACAATCTCTCCTTTATTTATCTCAAAAGAAATATCATTCAATACGACATGATTCTTAAATTTTTTAACAACATTATATAATTCCATAGAATCTTCCCTTTACTTTTTTTCAAAATGGTAAATTAGAACACCGCATATTCCGACAACTATACAAGCAATTAGTCTTGCAATCCAAACATTCATACCCAAACTTTCCAATATTGTCAATACGATATTCCCAACAATGATACAAATTATTATACCCAAAAATCTATTAAACATATGTAACACCTTCCCTACTATAATCGATTACACATTTCCCTAATTTATTTTTATCAAAAAAACTTCTTGTCAAGAACTCTTCCAATTGACCTAAATTATATTCTGAATCAATAGTCGGCGAAATTTCAGAACCATAGATTTCAATTACTTTATTTAAGTCTTCTTGGCTTCCTAAACAATTTCCAATTAGAGAAATATTTTTTACAATAACTAATTTTAACGAATTGAATATTTCTTCTGTATTCAATGTTTTATCATCTTCTTTTGATAAAACAGGATGTTGATTCAGAAAGCCACAAAAAACGTACTTCCCTCCATTACCTAAAAGGCTTACAGCTCTACTGAAATTTAAATCAAAATACGGATCAAATACATGCGAGAATGAATCGAGATATTCTTCAATTCCATCAACACTTACTACTTTTTTTATCCCAATACTATCTAACTCTTCTTTACTCCATTCACTACTAGAACAACATACTAAATCTATTCCAAAATAATTTAAAAGTTGAATTATAAATAGAGAAGTAACTGATCTTGAACTAAATACTACTGCTTTTTTATTCTGTTTTTCCAATATTCCAGACTTCCTAATCATACTGTAGGCAGTCTGTGCACCTAAACTAAAGCAAGCTGCTTCTAAATCGGACAACTCATGAGGCTGTTTAATAAGCTTCTCCCTCCTAATTCTCAACCAGCCTAATGATGCAAAATTAGTTGTCACACCTGGAACAACATTATCATTAGTAACCCCTTCATAAGTACAGTTAGGAATTACTTTATCACCAATGCCAAACTCATCTACATTTTTCCCTTTTAATACAATAGTAGCGCTAAACTCAGATCCGAAAGGAAGGAATGGCTTTCCTAAACGAAGCAATTGTTCAAAGTTATTTACCAATATAGCTTTGTCTCGATAATTACACGAAAATGAGTTAACTTTTATCAATAAATAATCGTCATTTTTGGGATTATTTAAATCAAATACTGGCTGTTCAAACTCTATTAAGCCAAATGGAATTTGGATATTCCCGAAATTAATGTATACGACATTAATAGCCTTGTTAATTATATCATGCTTTGGATTTAACGCTACAACCGATAACATTGAATGTCTCCTTTTTCAATTGTTCCTGATAGTCAATAGTACTTAGATTTAAAGGAATCCAATGCTGTCTTCCATCTTTTACTAAGTTTAGTAATAATATCGTGTCAATCACACCACTCCACCCCATCATATAACCTAATAGGTACTCTCTGTTACTTTCTCCAATATAAAAACCGTCACTCTGCGCTTTTTTATAAACTAGATTCCAATAACTATCAGCTAGTTCAATATATCTTTTATCCTTTGTTACAATATAACAAAACAATAAACTTTGTATGACTCCGCTTGTTCCATGGCAAACTGATAAATCAATTGACGCATTTTCAGGTAAGTCAACACATTTTAATGCAAGTTCGAAATAATCAATTTTTATATTTAGTACTTTTGACATTTCTACCAAAACCATTAAGAGACCTGAATAACCATTACACCAACCTGGTAATATTTTTCCGTTCTTATAACATTTAAGAGTTTCGCTATATATCCTCATACACTCTTTGTTAAGATCTAACTTTGCATAAATTCTAAATTTTGTCCATAACTCACCTAATTTACCATGGGCCAAACCGAATTTCGAGTAGTCGCTAGATGAATTTGCTAATTCAATCTCTCCTTGTACCATTGTATCCAAGCATGTTCTTGAATAACTCGCTAAAACTAAATATATTCCTAATTTACCATTGAATACATCTCCGATTGGAATCTCACTATTTTTTACTTTTAATTCCAAATTCCTTACTTGCTTATCACTTTTAGAAAGTATAAAATCTACGGATTCTTCTCCAGCAATAATTGAATGGTAATCACCACTATCACCAGCATATACCTCATCTCTTAACTTTATTAAACCGTTTCGAGCCTCTTCAAAAATAACTCTACTATTCGAGGTGCCTTTAGCTAACAACAGGCTTTCTAACATAATTTCAACACCACCTATATCATGGAAAGATATCAAAGTGGGAGTACTATATAGGGCAGGTAATTCACCATAAGAACCGTTGTGCCACGCTCGATATTTTGTGTTATTCATTTCATAGAGAACGGATTGAGCTTTCCACCAGTCTAATATTTTTTCAAAGTTTCCATTTTTTAAATCCCTAAGTAAATCTATATACATTTTAGAATTGTCACGATTTACATTCCCCTTCTTAGAATTTCTAATTTTAATTTCTGAAAAACCTTCTGAAATTAGACGATAATCAAATAAAAGCTGTGAGTCACTGAGGTACTTTAGATTTTCCAGAGCATTGGTAATTGCTGAAACTGAGTAGACTCTTTTGTAAGTATTACTATTAATAACTAAATTTAAGCTATCAGATTCAACTTTAAAATATGGTATATCTCCTTGAAGTAAAGATTTACATTCTTCATCATAAATCATTTTCGCTATTGTCTTGTCTTTAATAAAAGAAATTGGCTTTAGATAATGCAATATCTTTTTCGCAGAAGAATAATCAATCAAGTTTTCCGGATATAAACATGCATCCATAATTAAAAAGTATTGAGCAGTAGGTCTTAACACTACTCTTATATCCCCTTTAAATGATTCGACCTTCTTAGAAATCATAGTTTTATTGTTCATTATGTCTATAAAACCACTCTTATATCCTGAAAGGAAATCATCATAATAATTTACAGGATCTATAATTTTTCCATCAGTACAACTTAAAGGCGTTGCTAAACGATCTAATACTACCTTCTCTTTTGCAATATCAATTGCATCTGTGCCCAAATTTTTAAATGAAAATACCATTTTTTCGGTTTCTTGGGGATATGGAGTGTTTATAGCTCCAATCAAGTAATTATATGAATTATTCAATAATTTCGAAGGTATAATTGTTGTGTGCGCAATTGATTTTGTAATACTGTTTTGTAATTCTCCAATTAAACTTTGCTCTGTACTATTTAATCGTGGGTGAAGTGCAGTTTCTAAATCAATAAAGTATGGAACTTCTCCTCTAAAAATTAAATTTTCATCATGCAAGTCACTGGCACCCAAAACCGAAAATAATACACTATAGTAGCCCAGATTATAAAATGATACACCTACATTTGCACGTATGACTGGTACTTGTTCTACAAATTTCTGCCACCCATACCCATCTCTTATTATATTTTGAGGAATCGGAGACTCCATGTTTTTTTGGGCGTTTAAAAACAGTGTTTTAAAAATATCATTTATAAGATTATCAATTTTAAAATCTCTATTTTTAAAAATAAACTTTCGACAATCCGTATCCTCAAAAAGGAGAACAATTTTGCCATTATTGTGTGGATCTGAATCTAATAAAGTTATCTTGTTTATCTGAGCTTCCCTGCCCAAAAACCCTCTATCTATTAAAAGAGATTTATCTTCAGCATAATAATAAAATACTTCTGTAATAAATTTACAAGAATTTAGAATTGAGTCTTGCAAGATTCCATGAAGAACAGTATATTTTTTTAACCATTTTCCAATTACATCTTTATTCATTTCTGATAAAAACATCTCATATGCCAATGATGACGTTTTAGAAATTGGTAAACCTTTTTGTTTTCTAAATTCATGAAACTCATAAACAAACGTTTTATTTATTATTCTCCAAGCTTGTTTAGCGATTAAATCATATAAAACATCAATAAAGTTTTCAATAATTTTATCACCACCATTTGATTGATTAATTTTTGATATTAATAATTCCTTTGCCTTATTAATATCACTCTCAAAATAATTTATCACTGATTCGATAACTTTTGAACTTTCTGATATCATTTTTTATTCTCCAAATTCTCTGCTGTAAATAATTTTGAATACAATCCTCCGGCCTCAGTAATTAATTGATCATGAGTACCAACTTGAGATATTTTTCCAGACTCTAATACAATAATTTTATCTGCATTTAAAATGGTTTCTAATCTATGAGCTATAATTATTTTTGTACAGTTCATTACATTTAACTCATCGTAAACATACTTTTGTGAAACATTGTCTAGCGAGGATGTTGCTTCATCCATTATTAATAATTCTGGCTGCTTTATTAAAATTTTCGCAATCTGTATACGTTGTCTTTGCCCGCCGGACAAATTCCCCCCCATCTCAGAAATTTGAGTATTATATCCCATTGGTAAATTATTTATGAAATCTAAAAAAGGAATATTTTTACATTTTTTAATTATTTCATCGCGCTCAGTTTCACAACCTAAGGCAATATTATCTATTATACTTCTGTTATGAAGATATGATTCTTGGGGAATATATCCTATCCTATTTCTAAAACTATCTAATTCATAATCCTTATATGAAATACCGTCAAGATAAATTGTTCCTATGGTAGGCATAAATAGACTACTGATTATTTTGCCTAAAGTAGATTTCCCGGAACCGGATTCTCCAACTAAGGCGATAGTTTCTCCTTTTTTTATTTTCAAGTTAATACTCCTTAAAGCATATATATTATTCCCGCTATAACTAAAGCTTACATTATCTAAAACAAGCTCGTCTTTAAAAATTTGATATTTTATATCTCCAGAATTTTCAATAGGATATTCATATATGTCTTCTGCTAAATCTACATAACGATTTAATACAGAAAAATTTGAGAAAGTAGTAAAAATTGAATTGGCGTAATTATAAAGTAGTGATGTAACCGTCTGTGTCGCAATGGCCTCGCCTAAACTCAGTCGCCCCAAAGAAAATTGAAACAAAGCCATCGACAATATAACAAGTGGGACAAAGGCACTCACCATCCCTAAAATGGTGCCTATCCAAGATTGTTGAATATTCATTCTTTCGGCTGTGTAGTCCAAAGATTTTTTATACTTGCTTGCCCAATCTTCCTTATAAGCTTCCTTATATCCTCCTAGCTTGATATTATTAATGGACACAATTGCATCTAGTTGTATACTTTGGGCTAATGAAGCCTGGTGAAGTTCATTATCACTTGTTGATTGAATTTTAGGCTGTAAGTTAATTAATAATGTAAAAAGCAACAATATAAAAAGCAACTCAACTCCAGTTAAAATAATTGACACGCCAGATAAATAAATTAAAATTGCAAACAAGCTAATGATGTCCAAAAATAATTGGATCAATGATGTTCCAAATAAATCTTGAATTCTAGTTAATGAATTTAATCTATAGACAATTTCTCCTGGACTTCTTACAGTAAAATATTTTGAAGGCAAAGATAAAATTCTATTGAAAGCTGTACTTAATAAATGCCAACTGAAATTCTTCATCAAAGTAATTGACAAAACAGATTTAAAGTAAAATACAGTACCCGATACAATACCTAGAAATACAATACTTAAAATTATATATCGAAAATCGTAATTATTTGTTTGGACTGAATCAATGAGTAATTGAGTCAAAACTGGTATAGAAATATTAATAGCTATTACTAGAACGGAAGTAATTATTAATCCCAAATAATTATTTAAAATATCAGAAGGAATTAATTTTCTGTAATTATATCTTTTAGCAAAACTTTTTTTTCTTTTTCTAAAAGTTTCATTTGGATAAGATGCAATAATAATTTCCGAAAAGTTTTCAAAAAAATCTTTTAAATCAATTTTTACACGCCCAATTGAGGGATCCATGATAAATGCATGATTATTCTCTATTTTCTCTATACATACAAAATGATATCCTTTCCAAAAGGCAATCACAGGGAAGTCTATTACTTTGAAGGCGTTTGGATTATTAATTTTATATGTATTTGATGTTAAATTAAATTTTTGCAACAATTTCTTTAATTGCTTAGTACTTAGTCCATCTCTTCCAGGTTCTTCAATTTGTCTTAATTCCGTAATTGATATATCAAAACCATAATACTCAAGTATAGTCCTAACACAACACAGACCGCACTCAGTTTGTGCAATTTGCAGTGTTGGAATTAGTTTTTTTCTCATCCTCATAGTGTTTCTCCAAAGTGATAGGTGAAATTTTAAAATCAATATTTAACTTACACAAATAATAAACAGCTCCAGAAATTCCGGACATGAAACCCGGACTCAATGTATACCTACCTTTCTCGCTTTTAAAATAATGATATATTACATTACTAAAATCTCCTTTAAAGTCTGCCATAAATAAAATTGAACTAACATCTTCTAAAAAGTCTGATTTCATATAATTTAGAACTTCTAAAATTCCTAGTATTCCATGGCAATACACAGGTAAAGTTGTTATTCGTAATCTTTTTAATTGTTGTAAAAGCAAACTAACATCTTTTTTATCTACTATACCAGCTTTAAATCCTTCATAATATGCTAGTAAGACCCCTGAAACACCATTACACCATGAATCTGATTGATAATCCGTCCGTTCATAAATATTTATCTCTTCCTTTTCAGAATAATAGTTCTCTTTTAATATTTTTAAACAATCATTAATAAGCTCACGCACAGCTGCTGTTGGGTAGGTTTGATAAATAATACTAAAAAACCAAATAAGATGAGAAATACCATGGACTAATCCTGAAGTGGTCCTCTCGTTTCTATTTTCTAAAACTTTTAAAGCTTCTGAAATAAAAAGTTCAATCTGATAATTATTTAATTGAAACTCTTTATCCATCTTTAGCCGCATAATAATTGTTGCACTATTTCCCGACATCATATCAAAGAAACCTGATTTTACAGAACAAATTTCTTCATCTATTATTTTCCAAGAATCTATTGCTATTTTCTTCCATTTCTCTTCTTTAAAAATATGACTTGCTTCATAAAGCCCCCAAATTACACTTGGAAAACCAGAATATAAACCAATTCCTGAAGAAAGTATACTTCTTGTTTCATATACGTTAGATTCTAATATTTTTGCATATGCTTCGAAGATTTGAAATGCTAAATCAGAATATCTTGTTTCACCAAGTTTTGTACCAGCCAACGCTAAAACGAGAGCAATACCTGTTCGACCACCATACATATCATATCCTAAAACACCTGGAGTCCAACCATTCGTTGTATGGGTGGATACAGGACCAATCCAAGTTTTTGGCAAATGTTCATATTTATCATCGTAGACTGAATTCATTAATTTATCCGATAATAATTTAATAATTTCATTACTTGTTTTCAAGGAATTTTTCAGTTTAAATGCTTCGGCATTTTCACCATGAGGATCCTGTACTTTGGCAACAAAAGCTAGTTTTATTATCTTAAGCTGTTCATTTAAATCCTTAATTGACAATGATTTTATCTTATCTTCAAAATTACTCTTTGGACTAGAATTTGTGCGTGCTATAATTTTTTCATCATAATCATAAATATAATTTTCAGAATAATTAGCAATAAAATAGGGGACATCTCCATTCCAAATTTGTTGACACTCCGAAATGATAATTGGTTTCTCACATGTTAAACTTAACACTCCTAGTCTAGAGAGTATTGATTTTGAAAGTGATTCAGACTTGGAAGCTTTAGTAGATGTTAATGTTCTTAAAATTTGTTCATAACGATAAGTCATATTATGAATATATCTCACCTTAGAATTACTGAAAATTTTAGATACCGTATTTAAAAACCATTCCTTATTATTAAAAACCAATTCATACATCTCACTAAAGCCCTTAGAAACTTCATCGCAATTCTGAAAAATCTGTAGATTCTCTGAAATATTATTTTTCATGTTTGTAGTAGATGGATATTTTCCCCAAATAAATCGAATATTGGACGTAAACCCGTCTAGTAGTTCAATCGATTTAATTGGGCCAATTGAGTTACTGTTCCTAACACCAGTAAAACCAACATCTACCGTTCCATTTTTACTGACTAAGTTAATTGGTAGTACTCCTGTACTATAAACAGATTGTTCAATATATTTATAAGCACTTTTTTGTGACTCTTCGAGACCTTTCTTTAATCTTGGAACATGAAATAAAGTTTCTAGATCTATAGGAATCGGTCCTTCTTTTGTCCAATAAATATTCGAATAGTGCATATCTGTAGCATTTAATAAATACAAAAGACATGCTAACTTTCCAGCTTTTACCATGTCAATACTAGAATCATCAATTTCAACGAATGAACAAAAACCATATTTACCGACTTTCAAGGTATCTACGGCTAAAAAATTAGTTTTAAAAGCCATATTTAATTCATTAACTAATTTAGCATATCCATACTCTCCATCAACAGTTCTTGGTTTAAAAATTAATTTTTCTCCATTTTCAAATATGATTGTCGAAACTGTCTTACCACAATTATGACTATCACCATCCATAAGAATATTTTTTACTCTCAATTGCTTTGAAATTTTAAATTTATTTTGAATTTTATCTCTTGATTTTGTGAGAGTATTTAATACAATAATGATATAATTAACTTTGTTAATAACTAATTTATTACATCTATACCAGATAACTGGATATTCTGATGAAAAATTTTTAAAACAGTTATCAATAAGAAACCGACTATACTCCTTATAATTCTTTTTTATATCTGTATTAGTTGAATATTCTTTTATTTGATTAGCAAAACATCTAATAAAATATGTAAAAGCTACCTGTGCCAATGATTCACAGATAGCTTCCTTGAAGTCTTCAGAATCAAATAAGAGATTATTTAATTTATCATTCCAAAGTTTCTTCCAAATATTATCAACAAAGAATAAACAAGAATTATGATATGGATAAGTCTCTTCAATATTTATAAAATCATTTTTACTCTGACTTACTATTTCACCTGTTATTGTAAGATGTTTAATCCCTTCAATAATAGGTAAAATATACTCATTAAATTCAGATTCAGATTTTAGTTCTGGATAAATATCCTTGTCATATCCTACCATAATTTTCTCCTAATTATCAGCAGGCTCTTGTACAAGCTGAAGTCGGACAAGTGTTTGCTGAAACAAACGCAGTTACTGCAATGACACCCTTACCAATCGCTGGAGTATATGGAGTCGCTGGAGTTGTACCGCCATCAACATTTTCGTCAGTTAGAGACAATAAATCTGATTCTAAATATTTACCAAGTTCTAAATTATTTTGTTCCATTATATTCTCCTTCTTTATTTACACCAATTCATACATTCATGTGTCAAAGTACACCAATTTCCTTTATTTCCCCAATAATCACTCAAGGAAAAAGTATTAGTCGTACAAGCACCGAAAACATCTTCATCAAACTCTTGAAAAAGAATTTCATTTTCAAGAGTAACCTCGCTATGTTTATCCATGACAAACTCCTTTCAATTTTTTTATATTTTTTAATAGAGAAATATATAAAACTCAGATTTAAAAAGATCCTCCTTCTCAATATTTGTTTAGAGAAAATAACTACACTAAAAATGAACTTTTTATGGAAAAGTTTGAACAAATAGTGGTACTAAGTCTTTAGAGTATCTAAAGACTTAGGTGTACACCTAAGCGATTTACCCACCAACGATGATAATGATGTCCATTACCAATACCAAAATTGGGACAAGTTTTGAAATTTTCTTCATACTCAGACTTCCTTTCAGTTTTTATTTATTGTACAATAAATAAAAACTGAGTTAATTTTTGTTGGGAAAATGAGAAAAATTATGAAATCAAAACTTGGCATCACACTTAGAAAAGTTCGTAAAGGAAAACAAATTAGTCTATGCTCTGTAGCAGATGAACATCTTTCAAAATCACAAATATCTCGTTTTGAACGTGGAGAGTCAGAGATATCTTGTATTCGACTAATCAATATTTTGGACAAATTACATGTTACTTTGGATGAGTTCCTTATTTTACATAATGAAGACTATACCAATGACGAATCATTTGCTAACCTGGTACAGTACATTCGTAAGCAATATTCATCACAAAGTATCAATAATATAGCATGTCTACTTTACGACACTTCTAATTACACTTTAAATTCTTTGGAGAAAACGATGGTAAAATCCATTTTACACACAATGGATTCGAACGTCATTCCATCAGATGAAGAGTTACTTCAACTGACCGACTATCTTTTCAAAGTCGAAAAATGGGGCTACTATGAAATCATTTTATTAGGTAACTGTGTACGCACAATTAACTACAACTCCTACTTCTTATTAACCAAAGAAATGTTAAACAATTACATTTACTCATCTCTGAATAAAACCAATAAGCGTATTGTCACTCAGCTCGCTATCAATTGCTTAATTCTTAGCATCGATAAGGAAAAATTTTCTAATTGCTCCTATTTAATTGATGAGATAAAGGCGTTGTTAGATAATGAATTAAACTTTTATGAACAGACAGTTTTTCTCTATGCAACTGGTTACTTTGAATTTAAGCGCCAATCAGGCACTGGAATTGAAAAGATGAAACAAGCCATACAAGTACTTGATATTTTAGGAGAGGATAAATTAAAATTACACTACACTAGCCATTTTGATAAACTGATAAAGAATAAATAAAATGATTATCTACTATTTAATTTTCCTCCTTTTTCGTCCTGATCACTTAGGCTATAAATGGAAGCTCAGAACCTTCTTAGAAATTAGCTTGAAGCCATAGTAAAAAGCCTTGGTAGTCAAGGCTTTTTACTATTTATCTTGTTTCAAAGTCTCTCAATCTTTCAAGCAGAACAACACACTTTATGTGAACTAAATAATTTCTTCCAGACGAAATATTGATTAAATGATGATTAAATCTATACTACCATACTAAGCAAATTTTAAATTAGTAGTCATTTTTTCTAGTTTGCTATTGTACATTTCCCTTAACTGTGCTAAATCAGTATCTCTATTTTCAGATAAAAATACCCTATATTGCATATTTTCATTGGGTATTTTTTCCGTTAAAATAGAATCGTAAATTGAAAATTTGTCTCCAATTTCAATTTTCACTGTATTTACTAAAGAAAATTCTACATCTTTGTTTTCTAGTGCTTCTAAAACTACAATAATTGATTTTAATAGCAAGTAGCTGCATACACCTCTTTCTCTATACTTAGGTAGCACACTAATACTTCTATACCTGAAATTAAAATCTGCAGTTTTGGTAACACTATAGTTTATACCAATATTACGAAAACTAAAACTCTCAGAAATTGCATTATCATTAATCAGCAATTCTAATTCTACACAGCCATCCTCTTCTAATAGAGAGTCAAATGTCTGATTCTCCCAATTTTCATAATACGTCTTAATCTTGATCCCTCGTTCTTCTAAAGTAGTATCATTAAATCTAGGATCATAGCCTTCCTCTTCATTCTCTGTTTCGTTTTCAAAATCAGATATGGACTTTTTTAAGAAAAATTTCTTCAAACTATCAGTTAAATATTCAAACCAAGCCATTTTACACCTCTGCTTATCATACAACTTTCTCAATAGATAGAGCTTGTCTACTAGCCAACTTCAGTTTTGGAGGGAATCCTTTTGAAAAATCTAAATGGCCAATTGCAACTAAATAATAATCTGCATCTTCTTCAACTTTAAGCAAGACTTTATTACCGAGGTATATGCTTGCTTTCTTTTTCCATTCCCTATTCGAGGCCTTACAAAAAATATTCAAAAAATAAAGAGTATATCCTTGTTCATTATGCCATTCTGAAATGCTTAAACGTACTTTACCATAGAAAAGATGAAGTTCATCTTCAAGTTCTTTATCTAGCCATTTTTCAATACTTTTTCTTCTTAAAGTTTTATGATGTACTTGTCTTTCAACCTTTCTTGTCAGAACTAAAGGATTTTCATCACTAGAATCTCCTAGATTTACTGGTGTTTGAGGCAAATATTCTTTTTTGAAAAAAAGACTTCTCATCATGGCATCAAGCTTATCTTTAATTTGGTCATCACGAAGATTTTTAAAATATTCTTCAATATACTTTTTGCTAGCATAATCAAATTGATAAGAGCACCAATTGGTGTGTTTAGAACTAGTCTTTCTTTTTAAATGTGCTCTCCTTTGTGAAGTCTTAGGGACGTAAGATAACTCTGCTTGTCTGCACTCTGGGCAGAACATATTATCATGATAGATTCCTAAATTTTTATGTTTTATAAAATAATCATTTAAAGTCTCAATATCTTCTATCTCATCCGCAGTGCAAAAGTAAAATTCATCAAATGATTTTGGCATATTCCATTCCTCACATACAGTATTTTAAAATTAAATATTATGAATGATTATAGCATTTTATAACATACATTTCTACTGATAATATTATGCAGTTGTACTGCCTCAAGATGATAGGCTTTGGGAACATACAATTTAACGTTTAACAAATCAAGGGTGTCTTCATAGAATCAAAGTATTTCTTATACCCATTTCCTTCTATCTATAGACAGTAAAAAGCCTTGGAAACTGCTATTTCCAAAGCTTTCTTTGTGTTCTATTGTATCAATTTCCTTATTCCGATATCTGTTGCAACTAATTTTATATTCATTTTACATACTTTCTAAATCTTTTAATTTTACGGAGACAATCTTTGATACACCGGACTCTTGCATGGTTACCCCATAGATAGAGTCTGCTGCGGACATCGTTCCTTTACGGTGTGTTACCACAATAAACTGGCTGTCCTTGTCAAAGCGATTAAGATAGTCGCCAAAACGTTTGACATTAGCTTCGTCAAGTGCAGCTTCCACCTCGTCCAAAATGACAAATGGTATCGTCTTGACACGAATAATGGAGAAGAGTAATGCTAAGGCTGATAGCGCCTTTTCTCCTCCGCTCATCAGATTGAGTGATTGGATTTTTTTGCCGGGCGGTTGAACCGAAATTTCTACCCCCGCAGTCAACAGGTCGCCTTCGGTCAAAATCAAGTCCGCTGAACCGCCACCAAACATCTGTCTGAAAGTCACTTTGAAGCTCTCACGAATCGCTTCAAAGGTTGATTTGAAGCGTTCTTTTACTTCGTCATTCATTTCTTCAATGGTTTCCAAAAGCAAATTTTTCGCAGAGAGTACGTCATCTCTTTGAGTATTGAGGAAATGCAGTCGTTGACTGACTTCTTCAAATTGCTCTACCGCATCAAGATTGACTGGTCCTAAAGCCCGAATAACCTTTTCTAAGTCCTTAACCTTAGTTTCAGAAACCGTAAGATTTTCTAGTGGACGAGCCTGTTTACTAGCTTCATCAAAAGATATTTGATAGTCATCTGTCAAATTCGTCAAAAGGCGACGCAAGACATCTGCAATCTTATCTTTTTCAGCTTCTGCTTTTGCCTGTTTGCGAATCAGATCCTCATTTTGCTGGCGGGCTTGTTCCAGATGACTAGTAAGATCCTCTGCTTGCCCTTCCAAATCGTCCAGTTCAAACTGACGACGAATGGTAGCTTGGTTCAAAGTTGTCTTTTCCTGTATAGCCTGTGTTAATTGCTCTTCTAAAACAGCAATATCCACTTTTGAAGCGTTTTCTTCCTTTTGCTCCATTAGAAATTGTAAAGTTGAAATCCCTTCGTCCAATTCAGATTTTTCATTAGACAAACGCGTGAGATCCGTCTGAACGTAACGCTGATGCCCCGTCAGCTCGGTACGAGCCAAACGAAGCTCAGATAAGCGGGCTGTTAGCTTGTCTAAACGTGCTTGAACAGCATCTTTATCCGACTTAATCTGCTCAATCTCGGCTTCTGTTTCGGATTTATCTTGCTCAATTTCTGCAAGGCGATTGACTAACTTTTCTTTTTGCTCCGCCATATCAGGAAGAACTTCACGAGATAACTCTCTTTCTTGCAGCACTAAGAGCTCAGATAAGTCTTCAACCTGTTTGTGCGTTTGCTCATAAGCCATTTGAGCCTTTTGCTCTGCTAATCGTGCTTCCTCACCACTTACTTTTATTTCTTCTAACAGACTGTTGGCTTGGCTTAGCTGCGTGTGCAAATCTTCCACTTGTTTTTCTTGCTCTGCTAAAGTCGCATTCTTCTCAGAAAGTTCCATTTGTAAAGCGTCTAGCTCCGGCTTGATGAAAATCGTATTGTTATTTCGATTAGCGCCACCTGCATAAGAACCGCCTGTCCGCAGTTCTGTTCCATCCAGCGTGACAATTCGTACTTGATACCGAACTTTGCGAGCGGCTGCTCGCGCATTTTCTACCGTATCAAAAATGGCTGTTGTACCTAGCAAATTTTGGAAAATATGCTCCAAACTCTTATCATAGCGCACCAAAGACGAAGCCAAACCAAGAAAACCAGTGCTTTTTTCAATGCTTCCTTGATGATGATCTGGTAAATGCCGCGCTTTAATCGTTGTCAGTGGCAGAAAAGTTGCCCGTCCTGTTCGATTGCGTTTCAGAAATTCAATTGCTCGTGTCGCAGCTTGTTCGTCCTCTACGATAATATGCTGGCTACTTGCTCCAAGTGCAATTTCAAGTGCTGTCTGGTAATGCGAATCAAAGCTCAATTTTTCACTAACAGCACCGATAATACCGCCCAGACACTCTGCTTCTTGAAGAACGCTTTTAACCCCAGCATAGAAATGACTGTGATTTTTCAGAATAGCTTCTAAACTACCAACACGCGCCTTTTTATTTTTTACATCATCCATTAAATCAAACATTGCCGTTTGGTTTTGCTGATAATTCGTTTTTACAGTTTGCACTTGCTTTAGCTGTGCCTGATAATCTGTCAGTAACTGCTGAACCGACTGCCGAGCTGTTGCTAAATCTTCCAGTTGACTTTGCTCGTTGATTTGAAGATTCTTTAAATTTTCTTTTAACTTAGCAAATTCTACTTGTTTGCTTTCAGATAATTGTAATTCGTTGGCTAAGCGACTTTCTAAAGCAGTTAAGTCATTGGATAAGTCCGCTTCTTCCTGCATCAATTGGACAAATTCAGCACGTAATTTTTCAATCATCTGGTCAGGATCATCCGAAAATGCCTCAATTTCAGCTTCTAATTTATGAATCGCTTGTTGATTTCGTTCCAATTTTACATCAAAATCAATCAACTGCTCGTCTTTCCCCTGCCATTCTGTTTGAACCGCCTCTAATTTTTCTGTCAATCCTTTCAGGCGTTCCTCATTTTCCTTCCGACTGTTGGCAGCTTGACTAGATTCTAATTTGGAAACTTCGATTTGGCGTTCTAAGTCACTGATGAGGCGGGTTAGTTCAAGCAAACTCACTTGGTCATCTGCCATTTGTTTTTGCAAATCATGGCGTTTTTCTTTCAGAAGAGCATTTTCTTGCTCTAGCTGGTCACGTTTGCTGTAATAAGCAGACAAAGATTGCTGAATCCCCACAAGCCGTTCTTCAGTATCATTCAGCTGTGTTTTATTTCCCTTTATTTGAGCAATCAATACACCCAAATAAAGAGCACGGCGTTCCTCATCCAATTTCAAAAACTGCTTAGCTGTCGTAGCTTGCTTTTCAAGAGGCTTCACTTGACTATCGAGCTCATAAATAATGTCTTCCAGCCGATCTAGATTATCTTGTGTTTGGCTGAGCTTACTTTCAGTCTCCTTGCGCCGCGTCTTGTATTTCAGTACGCCAGCCGCTTCTTCAAAAATGGCACGGCGCTCCTCTGGCTTGCTATTGAAAATTTCTTCCACCTTTCCTTGAGAAATAATGGAAAAACTATCTCGCCCAAGCCCTGTATCCATAAACAAATCATGAATATCTCGTAAACGTACCTTCTTGCCGTCTATTTTATACTCGCTATCCCCACTGCGATAAATATGACGCTCCACACGAATCTCATCTGCAGCTTGCTGGATAAAACGGTCTTTATTGTCCAAAACGACAACAACAGAAGCATAATTCAGTGGTTTGCGAGTTTCAGTCCCCGCAAAAATAACATCTGGCATTTTCCCGCCACGAAGACTTTTAACACTGGACTCTCCCAGTGCCCAACGCAGGCTTTCAGTAATGTTACTCTTTCCTGAGCCATTTGGTCCAACGACTGCTGTCACTCCCTGATCAAATATTACCTTGGTCTTATCTGCAAAAGATTTGAAACCTTGAATTTCAATTTCTTTTAAATACATGAATGACTTTCCTTTTCAAATGCATTTTTAGCAGCTTCCTGCTCTGCTAATTTTTTCGAGCGTCCTTGACCTTGTCCAACCGTTCTGCCATCAACAGATACCGCTACAGCAAATTCTTTAGCATGAGCTGGACCGGACTCAGAGATGACTTGATAGACAATCTCGACATCACCATTGACTTGGAGCAGTTCTTGTAGCTTGGTCTTGTAATCAACCACCTGCTCAAAGTCTCCAACTTCTACCTTTGGAATCATGACTTGATACAGGAAGTTTTTGACCGCTTCCACTCCCTTATCTAGCAACAAAGCTCCTAAAAAGGCTTCAAATAAATCCCCAAGAATGGTATCCCGATTACGCCCACCTGACTTTTCTTCGCCACGACCTAATTTGATAAATTGATCAAACTGGCAATCTCGACTAAAACCAGCCAAACTCTCTTCACGTACAATGGTTGAGCGAAGTTTTGACAAGTCCCCTTCTGGTTTTTTCGGATATTTTTTATACAGATATTCTGAAATCAATAATTGCAGAACAGCGTCTCCTAAAAATTCCAAGCGCTCATTGTGTGAAATGTTTAAGAGGCGGTGCTCATTGGCATAGCTAGTGTGTGTAAAAGCTGTCTCCAGCAACTTTTCATCTTGGAAGACAATTCCAAATTGCTGACTCAAAACTTTATGTAAATCTCTCATTTTTTCTCCTTTCAAGAAGAACTTTTTCTTTTAATACTTAATGAACATCAAAAATTTGACAATCACCTCCAGCTGTCTCCCAGACAATTGGAACTAGAAAGCAAGCTGCGGGGGAGCAAAAGTTCAAGTAGAGCTTTTGAAGTTGCAGGTGTAATCAACGAAGTCAGCAACAAAGAGTACAGCAAGGTTGGCAAAAGTTTCGCTTTCCTTCTTTGCCACCTCTCACAGTCACCCGAACTGTGAAATCCGACGAAGTTTGAAGAGATCTTCACAGAGTATAAAATGAAAACAAATTCTCTATTATTATATCAAAAAATACTTGATACTCCAACGATACCAAGAATTTGATAGGAAAAGTTCACCAGAGATGAAATGAATTTTCATTCTTTATCTAGAATGACTTTGAATAAATAATACGTCATAAAAAGGGTTAAGGTAGCTAAAGCAAACTTCACCCAGATAAGAGGTGCAAAGAAGATAGAAATTCCCATTAGAATATAAATGGAAATAAGAATTTTTCTCTTACGTTCCCGAGCAATGGCACCTGTTTCGTGAAAGTCCGCCACATAGATTTGATACAACTTAGTGTGGTACAACCATTATTCAAACCGCTTAGAACTGCGTAAAAAACAAGTAACAGACAGCAGTAAAAGGAAAGCTTCAACAAGAGCAGCCCCCAAAGCAGTGAAAGCAATGAAATGATTAAATAAAAATTCACATTGACTCTCCTAAATATCAGTCAATGGAGTTGCCGTATCTGGAGATGTATCACAAATATGAAAATCATGCTCAACCGCCAAATCAGTCTGTTCCAATTGATTAACCATTGTGATATGAGCTAATTCTTTGGTATTATTTTCTTTGCTAAGATGCCCTAGATAGATTTTCTTAGTGCGATAACCCAACGTACGAATCATGGTTTCTGCCCCGTCATCATTCGACAAATGTCCTTGGTCAGATAAAATCCGCTGCTTCAGGCTCCAAGGATAAGCTCCACTACGAAGGATTTCAATATCATGGTTGGACTCAATCAAATACCCGTCCGCATTTTCAATAATCCCTGCCATACGATCGCTAACATAGCCAGTATCCGTCAGTAGAACAAAACTTTTATCGTCTTTCATCAGTCGGTAAAATTGCGGTGCAACCGCATCATGACTAACACCAAAACTTTCAATGTCAATATCGCCAAATGTCTTGGTTTTTCCCATTTCAAAAATGTGCTTCTGACTGACATCAATCTTCCCAAGCGCTACTTCCATCGCATTCCATGTTGCTTGATTGGCATAAATATCTAAATGATATTTCCGTGCCAAAATGCCCACACCATGGATATGATCCTTATGCTCATGCGTTACCAAAATGGCATCCAACTCCTCTGGTTTACGGTCAATTTCACTCAATAAGCTGGTAATTTTCTTCCCAGATAAGCCCGCATCAATCAACAACTTCTTCTTTGGAGTTTCTAAATAAAAACAGTTACCGGTAGAACCTGACGCTAAAATACTGTACTTAAATCCCTTCTCGTTCATGCTACCCTTCTAATTCATCTTCTTCCCAATCATCATCTTTGACAGCTTCCTTATCATAAGGCAGGACAATAGTAAAGGTTGAACCTTTGCCGTACTCGCTCTTTGCCCAGATAAAGCCGTTATGCTGCTTGATAATCTCTTTGGCAATGGCTAAGCCAAGTCCGGACCCACCTTGTGCACGACTTCTCGCTTTATCTACACGATAAAATCTATCAAAAATTTTCGGTAAATCTTTTTTAGGAATTCCTAAGCCTTCATCTGAAATCGACAAAATCATTTGGGTATCCGTCGTTTTCATACTGACCGTAATCTTGCCACCGTCAGGAGAATATTTAATGGCATTGTTGATAATATTATCAATCACCTGTGTCATCTTATCTGTATCAATTTCGACCCAAATAGAGTTAATCGGATAATCTCGTATAATTTCATACTTTTTATCATCATTCTGGCTTCTGATTTTATCAAAACGGTTCAAAATAAAGGTGATAAAAGCAGTAAAATTCGTCAATTCAATATCCAAATGACTGGTTGCATTGTCAATACGTGACAAACTCAGCAAGTCCGAAACCATGCGCATCATCCGATTGGTCTCGTCTAATGAAACCTTGATGAAATCCGGTGCGACTGGTTCTGATAAGGCACCTTCATCTAGTGCTTCCAGATAAGACTTGACACTGGTCAAGGGAGTACGTAATTCGTGACTGACATTCGAAACAAACAGTCTCCGCTCACGCTCTTCTTTTTCCTGCTCCGTTGTATCGTGTAGCACTGCAACCAGCCCTGAAATAAAGCCTGATTCTCGCCGAATCAAGGCAAATCGGACACGTAAACTTAAAAACTCTCCATTTTCATCCTGCGAATCAATGGTCAACTCTGGAACTTTCGTAATCAAGTCTCGTAAGTCATATTCGTCTTCGATATCCAACAGTTTTAAGATATTCATCTTTCGTGCTTCAGACTCTTTGACCCCCAACTGCTTGGTTGCCATATCATTGATCATGATAATCTGCCCACGACGATTGGTCGCAAGAACACCGTCCGTCATATAGGATAAAATACTCGACAGGCGCTTAGTTTCTTGCTCTAAATTTTCATGCGTTAGACGGATTACCTCAGATAAATCATTGATACTATTGGTAATATCCGTAATTTCTGGACCACCTTGTACATCTAAAATTTCTGAGTAATTGCCTGCAATTAAATCTTTTACTTTTTGATTCAATTGGCGAATACGAATATTGTCTCGCCTATTTTCCAAGGAAAGCAAGGTAATCACCAAGATGAACCCTAAAATAAGTAAAACAAATACAAAGTCTTTTGATACAATAAATTGTCTAATATTATCAATCATTGTTTCTCATGTAATATCCAACGCCGCGCCGCGTTAAAATGTACTCTGGTCGGCTAGGAATATCCTCTATCTTTTCTCTCAAACGACGAATTGTCACATCAACAGTCCGCACATCTCCAAAATAATCATAACCCCACACCGTTTCTAGCAGATGTTCACGCGTCATCACTTGTCCGATATGCGTTGCCAAATGGTGGAGCAATTCAAACTCACGGTGTGTTAAATCCAATTCTTCGCCATGCTTTTTCACGACAAAAGCATCGGTCAAAATCTGCAAATCTCCAATCACAATTTCTGTCGGAGCAGCTTCTGCTTCTTGATTTTCAATTGTCAAATCTGTGCGCCGCAAAATGGCTTTGACACGCGCCTGCAACTCACGATTAGAGAAAGGCTTTGTCATATAGTCATCCGCACCGATTTCAAGACCAATAACTTTGTCAAATTCGCTGTCTTTGGCAGAAAGAACGATGATTGGCACATTACTCGTTTTCCGAATCGTTCGCGCCACCTCTAAGCCGTCCATTTCAGGCAACATCAAGTCCAAAATCAAAATATCTGGACGTTCTGCTTCAAACATCTCTAACGCTTCGCGACCGTCAAAGGCTGTCACTACTTCATAACCTTCTTTTACCATGTTAAACTTTATAATATCTGAGATTGGCTTCTCATCATCTACAACTAATATTTTTTTCATTTTATTTACCTTTTTCTATCTTTTTATTATACCAAATTTTTCTTAAAATTTACCAATTCAACTCATAACACATCATTTCTTTACTTTACAAATTTAAAACAAATATGTTAAAAATATGACAGCAAAGACAGTCTTTTATATCAAAAAATAGTCCAGACAAAAGCCTTAGACCATTCATTGAATTCTTAGGAAAAACTATGAAACGCAATACACCTGTCTTAACTTTTCACTGCTACTGTAGTAATTTCCTAAAGAAGCAAATGTTCGAGCTGCTTGATGTTCATTTACTTGTCTTTCTCCAGCGAAATACGCTATAACCTAACAGCGTCCCCAACAATAAACAGATAAAATAGGCCACATGATACAGTAAAATCCATTTACCAAAGATTATAATCGTCACAAAGAACATAAGCGTTGCTAAAAGCAAAAAACGGCAAGAAAAACCATATAGTCCAGCATAGACAGCTCCCACAAGGAATGTTGCCAGCGGTGAATATATCAAAACATTATTCACCACCAACCCCTTTCGTAACAATTCGTCCATCGGTATCACGTAAACAATTCCATAAAATAACAAATAGAAAAAGAGTAGTACGGCTAAAAAAGGAATATCGCGTTTCATTTTCCCACCTCGCTAGTTTTGGAATTTTATTTCAGGTATTTCTGTATATTTTTGATTTGTCGTTTAGATGCTTTAAACATTCGCGCTGATCCATTTACAGGAAGGGCTATCGCTTTTTTGGGAAGATAAATGACAGATTTCGCTAATCGCTTACTAACAGACTCCTCCGGATATAAATCATTGTTGAAATCTTTTGAAATGGTTAAATCCAAATAAAATTCATAGACACGACGTCCAAAGTTTTCAGCAGAGATTTCGTATAATTTTGCAGCGAGACTTTTCTCATCCAAATCCGGTGTTGCAATAACAGCTTCCAAAATCGCTCCTGCCAAATCACGTTCTTCATAATAAAGCGTTCCAAACATTTTATCATTGATAACATTGTCTAGATAAGGATTTCCATGCGCAATAATCGGAGTGCCACTCGCTAGACTTTCTAAATACGTCAAGCCCTGCGTCTCACTCGTTGAAGCGGAAATAAAGAAATCCGCTGCTTTATAATACAAGGCTGTCTCACTGGGCGCAATCATTCCTGTGAAAATCACTGCATCCGTAATATTCAACCGTTTGGCTTGCGCTTTTAAGTCAGACAAATAAGGTCCATCTCCTGCCACTACCAATTTCACATCTGGATTTTCTTCTAAAACAGCCGGTAGAGCAGCTAAAACTGCCTGAATATTTTTTTCATACGAAACACGTGATAGGCTAAGCAACATGGTTTCTTGATTTGAAATTCCTAATTTTCCCCGTAAATCAGCAATGTTCTCACTAGTAATTTCTGGACGTTCAAATTTAGCCAATTCAATTCCAGTAGGAATAACACGTTTTTCTACTTTTACTTTGTATTTCATGAGCAAGTCATAAACAATCTCGCTCGGACAAATCACACCGTCTAAATCACTCATAAAACCGCGAACAATGTATTTGACCATGCTAGGACGAATGACCATGCCTTTAGCAATATAACGTACATAATCCTCATACTGTGTATGATAAGTATGAACAACTGGAATTCGCAGCTCCTTTGCAATCCAAACACCTAATAAACCCAAAGAAAATTCAGTCTGGGTATGAATAATATCCAATTGATATTGGCGAGCAATCTCTAAAGCCGTTGAAAAACCGCGATAAGCAATTCGCCGATCTTTAAAGGCAAAAAACGGCACGCTGGGAATTCGAATAATCTGCCAATCCTCATAACGATTGACATCTTTATCTGTCGTTGTAAAAATAAAAACAGTATGTCCAAGCTTTTCTAATTCTGTTTTTAAAGTGCGAATACTAGTTGCCACCCCTGAAACCTGAGGGAAATACGTATCCGTAAAAAGACCAATTCGCATGCTACATCTCCAATACTTCTTGATAAGCATCCACAAGTTTATAAGCCACATCATCAATTGAACGACTCTGCGCCACCTTATAGCCAGCTTCTCGCTTATCTACTTTACCATCCAAAATCTTTTGGATAGAATCTACAAATTCATCTACATTATGCCCCAATTCAGCTGATTGCTCATCAATCCAGCCCTCATATACAGGAATATCCCGTAAAACGACATGTTGATGACTAGCCAACGCCTCTAGCACTACAATCCCTTCTGTCTCCTCATAACTTGGGAAAAAGAAAAGACTGCTACCACTCATAGCTCCCTCAAAAACGGCACCTTTAAAATAACCCGGGAATTCAACATTTTTAGGATGATTAAAAAGTACAAGATTTCTGATTTTCCGAGGAATGATCCACTTGTTAATACTACCCAGCCAAATAAAGCGAACATCTGGCATTCTGCGTGCTACCTCTACAAAGTCTTCTATTCCCTTGCGTCTGAAATAAAGTCCCGCACAGACAACCACCTTATCTCCTTCTTGGGTATGAAAATGTTTTCTAAACACTTCTTCTTTATGTGGATCTTTTTGATATTTATGAAGGTCAATCCCATTAGAAACCGCCACAATTGGTGTTGTAACGCCATAGCCCTGAATCAACTTTTTGGAATACTCAGACGGTGTAATGATAAAATCCGCCATTTGGTACATGTGAGCCAGATATTTTCCAAAGGCTTCCGCAAAAAAGTTTGACCCGATAAAAGAATTTCGAAAATCTTCTTTAGTCGAATGCCCATGCATAATCACTTTTTTTCCTTGCTTTTTTGCTTTGTGCAAAAGTCGCAAACTTCTAGGTCCATAGGTATTGATATGAACCACATCATAATCTCCTGAAGGATCTGTCGTGTAGGGAATTCCAGCCAAATCTAGGGCTTTCATCTGATGTTGCAAAGCTCGTCCAATGCCTGATTTTTCTAAAACCGCTTTACCTTCTAAATACAGTAATACTTTCATGTCTTCTATTATACCCAAAAGATAGAAAAAATAAAACCAAGAAGGGACATCGCATTATAAAAGCAAAAGAAAAAGACCTTACGGTCTCTTCCCTACTTCCTTGTTGAACGGCGCTCAATAAGGCCATGAGCTAATACCACTTCGCGTTCTTCTAGCTCTTCCTTGTGCATAATCTTAGTCAGCATGCGCATACTAATCGCACCAAGGTCATACAAAGGCTGACCAATAGTTGTCAAATTTGGACGAGTAAAGCGTGCTACTTGTGAATCATCGCTAGTGATGATTTCAAAGTCTTCTGGTACATTTACACCCTTGTCTGATAAACTATTTAACAGCCCAGCCGCCAGCTCATCACCAGTCACAAAAGCTGCTGTAGCTTTAGAAGCAATGATCCGTTCTGCTAATTGATAACCATCATCATAGCTGTATTTTGACTCAAAAACCAATCCTTCACTATAAGTAAGTTTAGCTTTCTTCAAAGCTTCTTTGTAACCAGCTAAACGAATCTTACCATTGATATCATCCACCAAAGGTCCGCTTACAAAAGCAATTTTTTGATTATTTTTCGTAAGACGTTCAACTGCATCCATGGTTGCTTGCTTATTGTCAATATTCACACTTGGTAATTGATGCTCCACATCAACTGTGCCTGCAAGCACAACTGGCGTCCGCGAACGAGAAAACTCGGAGCGAATCTTTTCTGTTAAATGATAGCCCATAAAAATGATACCATCTACTTGTTTTGAGAACAGCGTATTGACAACAGAAACTTCTTTGTCATCATCTTCATCACTATTGGCTAAGACAATATTATATTTGTACATCTCTGCGATATCATCAATTCCTTTTGCAAGCGTTGCAAAATAACTGCTTGTAATGTTTGGAATGACAACTCCTACTGTTGTCGTTTTCTTACTGGCAAGTCCACGAGCAACTGCATTTGGACGATAATCAAGGCGGTCAATCACTTCCAAAACTTTTTTTCTTGTATTTTCCTTTACATTTTTATTTCCATTTACCACACGGCTAACGGTTGCCATTGAAACTCCCGCTTCACGGGCGACATCATAAATCGTTACAGTATCATCTGTGTTCATAAATTATCCTTTCTATTATTGAAAATATCGTTTTCACATTCCTACCAAAATCATTTTATCACTTATTGGAAACACTTTCAAGCATTTTGATAACTTTTTGAAAAATCTTGTTCTTTAGGCAAATTTCTAGCAATTTTATCAATGATTTTACAAGAAAAATCTACCCAATCTGTGAAATTTTTGAAGCGACAAAAAAGTTCTTACTGTCCTCTTGATTTTTACTTGTTTTTTTGCAAAAATAGAGGAGTAGAAAGAAGGTAACAGAATGACCAAAATAAATCAAATTATTTCTTATCTAGAAACAGAGAAAACATATGTCGCCGTGGTTTCTGATCCTGTAACGATTAATTATTTAACAGGATTTTATAGCGACCCTCATGAACGCCAGATGTTTCTTTTTATTTTCACAAATCATGAACCACTGCTCTTTGTCCCAGCTCTTGAAGTAGATCGCGCTAGTGCGATTGTTGATTTCAAGGTTGTGGGTTATGTTGATTCTGAAAATCCATGGAAAAAAATCAAAGCAGCCTTGCCAGCGGACAGTGCCCACAAAGTTGCTGTTGAGTTTGATAACTTGATTTTGACCAAATACAATGGATTGCGTACTGTTTTTGAACAAGCTGAATTTACAAACTTAACACCTTGTATCAATCGTATGCGTCTCATCAAATCATCCGATGAAATTAAGAAAATGTTTGTTGCTGGAGAATATGCAGATAAGGCTGTTAAGATTGGTTTTGAGACTATTTCTCTCGATAAAACAGAAACAGATATTATTGCTCAAATTGACTTTGGTATCAAACAACTCGGCTATGAGATGAGCTTTGAGACTATGGTTTTGACAGGTGATAATGCTGCTAATCCGCACGGCATTCCGGGTACAAACAAAGTCGAAAACAATGCCCTGCTTCTATTTGACCTTGGCTGTATGGTCAATGGTTATGCCAGCGATATGACACGGACAGTTGCTGTTGGAAAACCAGATCAGTTTAAAAAAGACATTTACAATCTAACGCTTGAAGCTCAACGGGCAGCTCTTGACTTCATCAAGCCCGGAGTAACAGCTCATGAAGTAGACCGCGCAGCACGCGAAGTCATCGAAAAAGCCGGTTATGGTGAATATTTCAATCATCGTCTGGGACATGGTATCGGTATGAGCGTACATGAATTTCCATCTATCATGGAAGGAAACGATATGGTTATCGAAGAAGGTATGTGCTTCTCTGTTGAGCCTGGAATTTATATTCCAGGAAAAGTTGGCGTTCGTATCGAAGACTGCGGTCATGTCACAAAAAATGGCTTTGAAGTCTTTACAAGTACAAGCAAAGATTTACTCTATTTTGATTAAAATACTGAAAAAGATGCTAAAATAGTTGATTTAAGGACTGAAGCCTGTATTGGTTTTGGTTCAAATGGATCTCACCCGAACATGGGAAATCCTTGGTGAAATAACAGGCGACGCCGCTCCTTATGAACTCATTAGCCAACTTTTCAGCCAATTTTGCTTAGGAAAATAAATAGACAAATTCGGTCGAAAACAATCAAATTCTATGATTTCTAAATTTTCTGGCTCTTATACAAAAAGAGGAAAAGAATACTCCTACACGAATATCTCTTCCTCTTTTTATCTGTTGTTTTTATCTATTAGATTGATGAAGCGAAATGATAATTCACTTCCATACAATCGCGAAACTACTCCCTTATTATACGATCTCTTAAGATTTTATCTGAAAATTAATTTACCGTAATTGTGACAGTCAAAATCTTTGTATCAACTTTATCTTAAAAACAAGTCATTTCCTGTATTATGGATATCGAGATGCAGCAAAATAATCAGTAACTTTCTCTTTTATTTTTTCATATTCCTCTTTTGAAAAATCAGATACTTTTGATTCATTTGTACTATAGTAGGATACTTCTGATATAAATGTTGCTCCAAAATCAGTCATTTGACTCTTATCAGCAAATAAAGAATTTCCTAAAAAATAATTAGGAGAAGAAATATCTAAATAATCTAATATTGTTGGAGTAAGATTGATAGAATTTCTTCCTTGCACATTTATATCGCTAGGAGTTACTCCTTTATGATATATGAATAAAGGAACTTTATCAAGATTTCCTAATGACCGAGAGAAATTTGGAAAAGCTTTTTTATATTCATCATCAACATAAGTTGCATGATCTGTGGTAAAAACTAAAATAGTATTATCTGCAAACTCACTTTGATTGAATTTTTCTATAAACTTACCAATCTGTACATCTAAATTATAAAATCTATTTAAAACCCTATCTTTCCCATCTTGAAATTTCTTAGCTGTTGAGTCCATCCCAATATGAGTACCAAAAGTATACATTGAAATAAAAAATGGTTTATCTTTAGATTGATTAGACATTTGGTTTAACAAGTCATTATACGCCTCTTTATCAAAAGTAGCATCATATCCTTTTGTTATGGTGCCATTTACAACCTTTCCAAATTTCATATTATTTAGATAAGTTGAAAATTCCCTATTATTGGGTTCTGTATTAATAAAAGATGTAGCATATCCTCTATTAGCCAAAACACTTTGTAAAGATACTAAATAATTACTATCTGGATTTTTCAACTGGTACCCTGAATACAATTGTCCTATAATTCCACAATAAGTTGCAAAGGTATGATTATAATAATTAGAAAAATTTAATGAATCTTTTTGTAATTTGGAAACATTAGGCATTATGCCCCTTGTATCATCTATAATATGTTGAGAGAGGCCCTCCGTAAAGATTAAAATAATATTTGGATTTTCAGGCAGCTCTTGAGGTTTCGATACATAATTAGTTATATCATCTTTATGAAATTTTTCTTTCGCATGTGCACTTTTCTCTTTTGCTTCTTTCATAAGCTGCATATATTGATACTCTGCTTTACCTAAATTATATAGAGAACTTGCTGGAGAGTATTTCTCTCCAACTAGTCCCAAACAAATCAATTCTCCTAAAAATAACACCACCAATAGTTTGAAACTTCTATTATTTACTAACTTAGACCTCTCTTCTCTACTCAATTGTACATATCTAGAAGGCAAAAAGCTAAAGATAAGTAAAAGTATAATTCCTAAACCAAATATCCATATTCGTCCCTTAAGAGCTTCCCAGGAACTTAAATTATTAATCATTATCAAAGTAACAAAGCTGTTACCAAAAAGTAATACTAATACTTCAATATTAAATAGTAATAACAAAAGATTATTTACTATTTGACCAATTATTTTATGATTTTTTAAAAGAATATTAGAAATAGAAAAGATAATTGCTAATTCTAATAAATTAAACAGTACAAAAGACCATTCATGTGTAGTCTTTAAAACTAAAAAACTAATTACAATAGAAAATAGATATTTAAATACCATAAGTTGATAACTTTTATTTTTAAAATAAAAATTCAACGACTTTCTTTTTTTATTATCACTCATTTTGAATTCCTAATCTTTCCTACCACTCGTTTCACTATATATTTAACAGCACTCCCTGGTCCACGATAGATATATTTCAGAGCACCTTTAATGCCGCCAATATTGTCAAAGTTTATATATGTATTTGGCAGGGTATCTGGACGGATATTTAAAACGATATTATCCACAAAAGGAGTGATATAAATCTCATTTTTAGAGATTGCATAGTCATAACGTTGAGACCAAGCTAAATAAACTAAAATTCGCTCAATGGAATGTAGAATGGTATGTTGAGGCAATGGTTCTGCTGGAATATCAGCATCTTGCAAATTCAAATCAAATAAAGGCTTTAGAGCATCATATTTGAACCAAATAAAGGTTCCATAACTCATGATAAATGTATTTAATTGATTGAAATCTATAGACCGTTTAATATTCATTCGTTCCCAGAGTAAATTCATATCATCTGCAAATTTATTCTCATTCCACGGATCAACAATCTTTGTATAACGGAAAAAAGTTGGAATATCAGCAATAACTAAACCTAACCGTTCATCACTTTCCAAACTAGCCATAATTTTATCCGCCGGTTTGATTAACATATCAAAAAGTTCATTTCTCCATGAATCTCCTACCCAATGCGGATATTCTGGAGATTTTTTCGTATGAAAATGACCAATATAATCATATTTTGATAGTTCATTTTTGAGTTTTAACATCGGAATAACATCACGACCGAGATTTCCAGTAATATAAACTTTGCCTACCTTACCACGTTCTGTTAGAATCTTCTCAATTTCTGCTTTCTTTTTCTCAGAATCTGTTGTCAAAAACAAATCATAATCAAAATGAAAATTTTCAAAAGCCGTTAAAAACACTTCCAAAAGATCTACATAATAAGTATGGAGATGCACCGCAACTTTCTTTTGATTTGAATACTGAAGTTGATTATCTTTTAATACTTTTCTATCAAGCAAATATGGAGGCGTTGGTAAACTCATATCAGACATGTGAGATAAAATAAATTCTGTCGGATAATCTGATACCTTTTCAATCTCTTGCAGTAAGTAAGGGGCTAAATGTTGAGTTAAATCAAACGTTTTTATCTTAATAAAAGGAACGTGATTTTCCAACAAAACATGCGGATAATGAATTGTGAAGTTACTATGGAAGAAGTCATCCTTTAAAGGCACTGTATCCAAAATTGTCTGGTATTTAAAACCTGCATCTACAAATTTCTTAGTGTACTGGGTCTCATAATTATCAATAACCTTTTGTACATCTATATAATTTTCAATTGATTGCCAGAAGTTTTGAAATACAGTTGACTGAACGAGTCTCTTTTTAAAAGAAATAAAATAAGATTGAAGATGCTCATTAATGAACAGATTTCTTTGTTTTACTTCTTGATGATTTGTCATTCCCCAAAAATCTACTTCTGGATCAGACTCATATCTTTGATAAATAGGTTCCATATCCCAAAGTGGACCAAAACAGGTATCGTTCATTACGGTAATTGAATCATATTCTTTCAACTTATCAAAACCGACTAAAGCCATGCCATCATGCCAAGCTCCAAAATCATAGCCAGTATTTTCACGTTGAATAAATTCATCAATCAGCTTTTTGTCACGAAGTTTTTCCACTTCAGATAGGCTTAACTGACTATTTGAAATAAAAATAAGTTTTTCAAATAAAGGTCGCATATGTTCAATTTGGTAAAATACATGTCGACTGATATGGTCGTATTTGTTAAAATGAACATAAATTAATAATCGTTTCATTGTCTTCTCCTAAAGAAGTTAATAATTTTAGTCGGAATTATCCAGCGTCGGCTCCCTATAACCGCATTGTGTTCATGAACTAATTCTTGATAATTACATTCTAACTGGTGAATGCGCTCTTCCAAATCCGTAATGTTCTCCAGCAATTTCTGGTTAACTTCATTCGCCTCTGAAAGTTCAGTCAAAACTGAACCTTCTTTCATAGGGTCAAAAATATCTTTCATTTCATACGAAAAAAGAAATTCTGAATCCTCAACATCATCAATCTGATAATGAAGCTGAGGATCATTTTTCCCGAAAAGTAATTCATTAGAAAGCAAGAGCCCGTTTGTAAAGGCAATTTTCAACTCTGTTTGTTTATGATAAGTTTTTAGACTAACGTTTTTATAATAATTTGGAATCTCAGATAAATCAATTCTCAATCTAGCTGCTTCATGTGGAATCTGAAAATAAAGCTCATCTGCATACTGTAATGGGAATTTCAGACTATTTGTTTCCGAAAATTCTTCATCTGCCCGTGCATAAAAAATCGTAATAGGCTGCTTCTTTATATTCAATATGGAATGATTTGGCAACGTTTCTCCTAGCAAGGAGCTAATAGCTTGTAGTGATTTCTCTGTTCTTGTTGAAAGAGATGCTATATTTGCAAGTAAACTATCATAACACTTATCAAGCGTATAAAGCTGTTTAGCTCTCTCGCTTGCAAGAACTGCATTATTCTTATTTATATCGAAATTTTCAAGAAAGTCTGCCATCTTATCAGCCAATGAGTCGATATTTCCCAACTGATATGTCGTACCGCTATGAAAATATTCTTTAGCTGATTTATAGCCATCATTATTTGAAACTATTGTAGGAACTCCTCTTAAAATAGATTCAACAAAAACAAGAGAAAAGGATTCAGATTTCGAGGTGCATACACAAATATCTGAGTTTGTCACTTTTTTCCATGGTTGATCATTATAACCCCAAAATTGGACATTAGTTAATTCATATTTTTCAATATAAGCATCACACTCTTCTTTTGTCTCTTTTTGCCAATCACCAATAAAAATTAGGGGAATATCATTGCGCCTAAGTTTTTTATATGCTTTAAGAAGCTCAATTTGATTTTTATTTTCATTTATTACACCAATTGAAATGATTCTTCTTTGATTGGACTCTGCCAAAGCTTCAGTTGTAAATTGTGTATAAGGAATAAATGTTTCTAAATTAGCAGGATTGTTATTTAACTCAGCTAATTTTTGGGCTAGATTTCCCCGTACAGAAAAAACTTTATCCGAATTCTCAAAAATAAACTTCATTTTTTTTGCATAATATTGAAATTCTCTCTCTGGAAATTCATGGATAAGCCAAAAATGTGGGATATCCTCACAGGCCGCTGCTACAGCTCCTTGAAAAACATTTGCTGTATTAGAAATAACTAAATCAATATCTTGCTCAACAATAATATCTCGTATTTCTTTAATATTCTTTTGATAATATATTACCCTTTCTTCCTTAGAAAAGAGACGATCGCCTGGTGCTTCTTCCCACCACCATTTTATCGTAGATAGTGGAAATAAATGAACATTGGCATTCGACAGCTTGCTTTCATAACTTGCATGAGTTGGGTGCCCGTTTTCAGGATAGACGTTGTAAATGTCATAGCCTATTTCAGATAAATAAACCATTAAATTCGTTATTGATTTCTCGGCTCCATTATCTAAAGTTCCAGTTGGAGAGATAAATAAAATACGCTTTACCATATTAAGCCCTCGCTTTGTAAAGTTTTATGTGTGCGATTCTTGCCAACTTCCATTTCTAACAAGTAAACCTGTTGCCGAATCTAGTGCTGATTCGTCATCCTCTGGAATATCATTCCGTTCAATAAAGACGATTGGAGCTTTTGAAGATACGGCAAAGGCTAAAACACGTTTGTCAGAATCACGAATGGTTGCTTCCAATCTTAAACGAGCATGATTTAAATAAGGAAGTTTGCATGTATAGATGACTTTCTTTTCTCCTGTTCCACTAATTTTTAAATCCATAGAATTATCATTGTAATAGCCATAATTAGTGTTTATATCAACGAACGACATAGCAATATGAGTCTCAATATCTTGAAGCTGTGTAAAAGTAAATTCAAACTTCAATTCATCGTCTGGTGTTACTTGATTTGGAGATAACAATTTTACTTCAAAATTTTCAACCAATGCAACTTGTTTCGTTTTATTCTCTGAAGCAGCAGCTTTTTCTTGTGTTGGTTGAATCGCATTATCAAAGCTATATTGATTCGCAACATCATCCGGATTTCCAATCGCCTTAATCAATCCGTCCTCAATCAAAACAGCTTTATTGCAATATTTCTTAACAGCGCCCATGTCGTGCGTAACAAGAATGGTTGTTTTCCCAGATTTTTTTCGTTCTAAGAAATAATCGTTACATTTTCTCTGGAAAGCTTCATCACCGACTGCAAGAACTTCATCAAGAATGAGAACATCACCTTGTGCTTTAATCGCGACCGAAAACGCCAAACGAACTTGCATTCCGCTTGAATAATTCTTCAGTTTTTGATTCATAAATTCATGTAACTCAGCAAAATCAACGATATCATCGTACATAGCATCAATTTCTTCTGTTGTAAAACCAAGCATGGCACCGTTCATATAGACATTTTCACGTCCAGTTAATTCTGGGTTAAAGCCGACACCAAGTTCAATAAAAGAAACCATTTTCCCATTAACAGTGACTTTTCCTTTCTCAGGGACATAAATTTGAGAAATGATTTTTAAAAGAGTGGACTTTCCTGAACCATTACGGCCAACAATCCCAAAGAAATCACCTTCTTCGACCTCAAAGTTAATATCTTTTAAAACATGTTGTTCCGTATAGCCTTTAATCCCCTTAAAATAATTGACTAAATTGGTACGTAAACTTTGCGTTGCTTCAGTAGGAAGTTTAAAATACTTGCTGACATGATCAACTTTTACTGCAATTTTTTTATCTGACATTATAAAATCTCCGCGAATCTCTTAGCATTTTTGTGGAAAATATAATACCCAATTCCAAAGATAAAGAAAGGAAGAATATAGGGTACCATAGCAACACCTTTATGACCAATTAAATCCCAGCCACGCATGCTTCCTGAAAAAACAATATAGTGCCGCAAATCTTGAATAATCTGTGCCAAAGGATTTAGCATCATGAGTTTTGCAATTGTTACCTGACCACGTTGCAAAATAAAGGTAAGAGAGTAGATAATAGGTGTCGCATACATTCCTGCTTGCATCACCACTTCCCAAATCGGACCAATATCTCTATATTTAACAAATAACGTCGCCAACACAAAAGCGATTCCTGTTGAAAATAAAATCAATTCAACAAATAATGGAATAACTGTAAGCCAGCCAATGGATACTGCTACTCCATTAACCAAAGCAAAGATGAAAACGACCAATAAATTAATAGAGTAGTTAATTGCTGCACCAACAACTGAAGAAATAACAATAATCTCTTTTGAAAAGTTCAGTTTCCGAAGCAAATCACCACGAGAAACGATAGACATCATCCCCATATTTGTAGCTTCAGAGAAGAAATTCCAAGTTACCATACCGATTAAAAGACCGATAGCATAATGTGGCGTTCCATCATCAAATCTCAAGAAGCGCACAAAAACTAAATACATAATCGTAAATAAGAGCAAGGGCTTCAAAATGGACCATAAATGCCCAATCAAGCTCCCTTGATACCGTAATTTAAAATCTGTTTTAATCATCTCGCGTAAGAGAATCATATTTTTTCGACTAAATAAGTCCATCATTACTCCTTATAAGCAAATTTTGTAAGAATGAGTGTTGTAAAGACAAAAGTGTGGAAGGCACGATTCTTTCGATAACCATATTTTTGAAGACGACGTAAGCGTTCCATAAACGGGACTTCCATGATTGTCACAAAATTTTCAATCAGTTCTTTATTTTGAGTAGCCAAAGGCAAAGCTAATAAATTCCTTGCTTGTTCTTGGCTATCTTGAATCAATTTCCAATATTTTGCGAAGAGAATATGCGGGCGAATCCAATTCTGCATTCTTTTTCTGAGGGTTCTTGCACCTAAAACATTATTGGAATGTTGCCGATATAATTCACTTGGTTGGTCTATATAGACTAAATGACCAAAAGCTGCTGCCAACAAAGCCAAATACCAGTCATGCATGAGAAGATCATGAGCTTCTTGGCCTGTCCATAAGTCAGCCAGAGCTTGGTTAATCATCGAAACGCCGCCTGTAACAGTATTTTCTGTTAATTCTTGGAGCAGTTCCGTGTTTGCATGGTCAGACTGTGTACGAATCATACTTTCATGTACGACATTTAACTCTTGATCTACAACTTTTAAATCCGTGTAAACCAGCAAAGGCTGACTGGTATCGTGTTTAATCGCTTCTTCTAGCTGCATTTCTACTTTTTCAGGCAGCCAGACATCATCCTGGTCGCTAAAAAAGTAAACATCTGATGTTTGATATTTCAAAAGATAAAAGAAACTTTTGATAACACCAAGATTTTCGACGCTATCAGGATTCACAAACTGAATGCGATTATCTTTTTGACAAAAATCTTGAATAATCTCACGCGTCCTGTCTTTAGAACCATCATCTCGGATTAACAGTTGCCAGCCTGTATAGGTCTGCTGCCGAATACTTTCAATCTGTTCTGCTAAAAACCGTTCACCATTGTAGGTGGACATGAGAATGGTCACTTTCATGATAAAAATAATTCCTCGTATTCACCCACAATTTTTTCCCAAGTGTAGTGTTCTTTCATGTTTTCTTTCGCAGCTTGACCTAGATCTGAAAAGTCGGACTGTTTATCTACCTGATGAATGCAATCAACTAGGCTGTTTTCTTTCTTATCCCAGTAAAGAGCTGTTTCTTTTGCCACTTGTCGGTTAAAGTCCACACCCAAGACCAAATTCAAATCTGTCTGAGCTAAGGCTTCTAAGAGACCAGGATTGGTGCCGCCGACCTCATGACCATGAATATAAGCAAACGCTTGATTGCGAATATACTTCAATAAATCTTGATCATAAACAGTACCGACAAACTTAATCCGCTCATCTCGGTCAAAATTTGTTTTTTGTTGTAGTTTTTCAAAATAAGCATTGCCTTGATGATTGCAGACAATCAGCAAGTCTCGTTGCGTCTGTGACTTCATAAACTCGTGAATGATGATTTCATAGTTATTTTCTGGAACAAAACGCCCAACAATCAAATAATAATCTTTTTCCTTACTTGCCCACGTGTCAAAAAAGTGTCGAACTTTTTCATCCTGAGCAGTTAAAGATGACAAGCGCAAATCGGTCCCATAGGCAATGAAGGTGGTTTTAGCCCACGGATAAGCTTTCTGGATATAACTTTCAATTCCTTGATTGTCCGAAATCACCAAATCGGCATGTTTAGTCATCACTTTCTCAGAATATTTGAGGTACTTTTGAACGGGCTTAGACCACTTAGCGCGTTTCCACTCAAGTCCATCAGGATTGATATAAAAGATACCACCAGCATGGTGAATTTTTCGAGCAAAAGGTGCGATAAAAGCGCCGATTGTATTTCCTAGAATATAGAAAATCGGTTGAGCAATTTTTTGATTGTTCACTAACTTCAAAGCATAGTTAATTGCCATCATATCATAAGCAATAACGCGAGCTGGACCAAGTTTTGGTGCTTTAATCGTAAAACAATCTACGCCTTTGTAATCAAAATGATGATAAGCTTCATCATCTGATAAACAAGCCACATGGTATTGGATTTGAGGAGATATACGGTTCTCCACTAATTTCTCAACAAAGGTTTCAAACCCACCATATTTAGCAGGAAGCCCACGACTTCCGATGATGAATACATGTTTCATGATTTCCCTCAATTCAAGATTTTGCAATCTAATCTATTATATCACTTTATAAATCGTTTGTGTAACATAAAATAGAAAAGAAAAGCAACCTTTCGGCTGCTTCTACCTTATTTCTTTCCTTGTTTATAAAATTCCTTGAGGGCATCTTGCCAAGTTGGGATGACAAAGCCTGTTGCCTTAGCTTTAGCTAGACTCATGGTAGAATTGAGTGGTCGCTTCGCTTTCGCTGGAAACTTACTAGAGTCCACTGGCAAAACTTCGACATCTGTATCTTTTAAAATTTCTACTGCAAAGTCAAACCAAGTCGTATCTTCTGTGGCATCATTTGACAAGTGATAATAGCCAAATTCTTTTTGATTTTCTGCTAAGTACGTCATAAATTCAGCCAACGTACGCGTCCAAGTCGGACGACCGTGTTGGTCATTGACAACAGTCAGAGTTTTATGTGTTTTCGCTAAATTCTGCATAGTGAAAACAAAGTTCTTTCCATAATTTCCAAAGACCCAAGCTGTGCGGATAATGTAGAAACGGCTAGAATATTTCTCAACCAATTCCTCTCCCATGCGCTTCGTGCGACCATATTCTGTCTGAGGGTCTGGTTGATCATCTACTTCCCATTCCTGCCCAACTGGCTTATCTCCAGCAAAAACATAGTCTGTAGAAATGTAAACAAGTGTTGCACCATGCTTTTCTGCTGCTTTAGCAACATTTTCAGTTCCTGTGACATTGATTGCATAATCTAGCTCTTTTCCTTCATCTTCTGCTGCGTCCACAGCTGTATAGGCAGCACAGTGATAGACGAGACTTGGCTTCACTTCTGCAAAAACCTTCTCTACCATTTCGGCATTTGTAATATCCATTTCTGCTACGGCAACTGCCACATACTCTTCATTGCGTTCATCTAAAAGATAACGAAGTTCTGTTCCAAGCTGTCCATTAGCTCCTGTAATTAAAATCATTTGAAATTCCTTTCTGAACAATAAACATTCAATACATTCAATGAACTTAATTATACCAAAAAAAGCAGAAAAAATCTGCTTTTTCTACTCGCTCTTCTCTTTAACCACGTAAATTGGTCTTTTTTTGGTTTCCATGAAAATTTTCCCAATGTATTTACCAATAATGCCAATTGTCAACAACTGAAAACCACCTAGAAAAAGAATAATCGACACCATAGAAGGCCAGCCAGATGTTGGATCGCCAAAAATCAACGTACGAACAATGACAATCATGATAAGGAAGAATGCCAATAAACAGGCAACAGCACCTCCCCAAAAAGCTATTGTCAAAGGAGCATCTGAAAAGTTGATAATCCCTTCTAAAGAATAATTCAATAATTGCCAGAAACTCCAACTGGTTTTTCCTGCAACTCGTTCTACATTCTTATATTCCAAATATTCCGTTCTAAATCCAACCCATGCAAATATTCCCTTGGAAAAACGATTGTACTCAGAAACTTCTAAAATGGCATCTACCATTTGTCGGCGCATGAGACGAAAATCCCGCGCACCGTCCACCATTTCAACTTGACTAATTCTATTGATTAATTTGTAAAACATCTTAGCAAAAAAGCTACGAATCGGAGGTTCCCCATCACGCGTTGTCCGCCGCATGCCCACACAATCCAAATCTGGGTTCTTCTCCAGCATATATTTCATTGTAAGTAAAAGTTCCGGAGGATCTTGCAAATCCGCATCCATGACAGTCACTAAATCACCAGTTGCAAGTTTGAGACCTGCATACAGAGCCGCTTCTTTTCCAAAATTTCTCGAAAAAGAAAGATAACGAACACTATTATTTTTCTGATTGAGTTCTCGTAAAATAGCTAAGGTTCTATCTTTTGAGCCGTCATTGACAAAGATGTATTCAAAATGATCATTTAGCTGAAATTTATTTTTTTCCATTGCCGCATAAAACAACGGAAGCGACTCTTCCTCGTTAAAACAAGGAACGATGATTGAAATTGTCATTTTCTAATCCTAACTATTATATTTAAGTGCATATACCTTAAATCCATCTACTTCCTTTTTTAATTCAAAATGGATTTTTTCATTAGTCAAACCAGCAAGATCGCGATTCGTTAAAACATAATTTACGCCCAAGGTTTTTAGTTTTTCTACAGGTAGTGAAAAAAGCACACTATCAGCAGCAATTAAACTTGCCTGAAATTGATTGCTGTTGCTTAATTGAATATTTACATGTGAAAATCTATTATAGATCTCTTCGTATTCTTTTTTTGTATCTATTTTATGCCATGCGTTTAAATTAGGATATACCGAAGTTGAATTAATCGTAGCACTTCCCGCCAATAAAGGGATATTTATATTTGGAAACATTAAATTATCTACTAACCATACCCCTCTTTCTTTACGATTTATCATTGAAATCGTCTTTACAATTCGACTATTTTCAATCACTCCAATCCCTTGTTGAATAGGATTAACCATTACTCCAGTAAGAAATGATAATATTGCTATACCATACATTAATTTCATTTTATCATTTCTCAGTATCAAATATATTAAGGAGAAAAGAACAAAACATGATACTATAATCAAAGCGTATATCAATCTAGAAGAATTACTAATATTTGTTCTAACTAATTCAAAAAATATTTGGTTGTTCTTAAAAGCAAGAACAGAAATTAATAAAGTAAATGCTGAAGCTATAGCAAAGGATACTATTTTTTTTATGTTGTTATCATATACTGAAAGAGATCTTATTAACAAAAATAGATTTACCAAACCAAAAATTGAAACTACTCGAAAACCTGTACTTATATACATAAATGTAATTTGAGCAAGAAATGCTGGAAAGCCTACCGTAATGTAGATAAGAAACATTGTACTTATAATAAGCAGAGGTAGCAACAATTTATCTTTTGTTTTCCAAAAAACATATATTGAAAAAAGATAACTAAAAGGAAAGAAATCATATATTACATTCATAAATCTTTCCGAATTAATATTAACAATCGAATAAAAAATAGAATATGGATAATCCGAAAGAATATAAGAGACTTTCCCCCCAACCTCAAATCTTCGACCAGGATAGACCGTATTTGCCATAATCTGAATATGTTCTTTTGAATGAAGCAATAATAATAATAGAATACAAGCTATTGAAAGAATAGAGTATAAAATAATTCCTCCATCTTTTACTAAAGAAAGATTTGCCTTCTTTATATTAGTCCATATAATATATACAATAATAGCTAAATAAATATATGCTACTGGAACCTGCCAAGCAGGATATAATGTTAAAGCATATACAATAGCGCACCAAATCAATGCTAGTGAGATTAAAAACTTTTTAAAATAGTCTTTCCCTAAATGAAAATATTTCTCAATTAAAATTGTAGCAATCGCTCCCATGGAAATCATTTCCACCAATCCTGCAGCAACAAACCACCATTGAATAACTGAACTAAACGAAATCAACATACTCAACATTAAAGATAGCTTTTTATTTTTACGAGTTAAAAGCATCCCTAACTCAAATACAGACAGAAATAAAAGAAGAAATCTAAAAATCCAATAGAAAGATAAACCTTTAGCTGTTCCTAAAAAAATGTAACCGATAAAAGCTGGTTTGAAAATAATTGCTATTGTTGCAACAGGAGCACTACTAACAATAAACATGTCTGTTAATGTAGCACGAATCAAATCATTAAAGTAGGGATAGCTTGGTACATGCAATCCCTGAGAAAAAATAAACGGAATACTTGTTGCCCATTCATCCGATCTAATCTGGCGACTAACTCCTAATAGCACCTTTTGATACTCATTACTATGTAAATAATTTCCCCATATTCCAAGCGATGAGCCACTTAATTCAAAAGATACACCTACAACAAGTATTACAACTGCAACACCATATCTATATTTATAAAGAAGTTCTCCTATATTTTGTATTTTTTTAGTTCCAAGATATACAAAGAAATAGCTAATTAGCCAAATAAATAAGAATAACAGGATTATTTTAGGAGAGAAAAAAATTTGTTTTAGACCTGTTGTAATTTTTCCATCTTTATTTATACGATTAAATAAAGTAACTCCTTCCCATAGAATCATTAAAATACTAAATGCAAAACTTATAATAAATGATTTTAAATTAATTTTCATTTTTCATCCCCAGCAAAAATTTTAGTCAATCTCTAATTAACAGTATTTTATCCTTTTAATCTCTTTAAAGTCATAAAAAACCCAAACCATTCATTCTTTAATACTTTTAAAAACAATGGTACAACATAAGCTAGTTTAGAGTGAATATTTACTTTTTGTACACCTTGTCTGATATATTTATTCTTTTCCCAGTTTTTTCCAAAATACTTTTCCATAAAGAGGATAATATCTTTAAAATCTTGCTTCTTCACTTCTGGATATTTCAATAATCTGTAGGTATGACCAACACATAGATGTTCCAAGGCCAAATATTGTAATTCTTCTTTATATTTATCAAAATCATCACCAAATAAAGCAAACAGATACTCTAAAGCATCATAGATATCAAAAATATTTGACTTGCTTGAATTCATGATTGAACCTGGAGTATTAATGACATAATTAATTAGTGGTTTTTTTATATATGCAATATCAGTTGATTTTGACGTTAAGTATGGCATTACTGCCAAATCTTCATATAATTTTCCTTTTGGAAACTGTATCCCATTATACAAGCTTGTTTTACAAATTTTAGACCAAGCAGCATGCTTTATAACCATATAATCTTCTTTTTGACTATATTTCTCAGAGTAAGGATGAACTCTTAGGACATTGATAAGTTTTCCTTGAAAGTCTACTAAATTAATATCAAAAAATATTATATCTGATCCTTGCTCTTTAACCTTTAAAAATTCTGTAATAAATGATTCTTCCCAAAAATCATCTGAATCGAGTGAAACAGTATACAAACTATCTTCAATGTGAGCAAGACCAAAATTACGAACATCTGCAAGTCCTCCATTTTCCTTTGAAAACAATTCGATAAATGGATATTTTGCAGCATACTCCTTAATAATTTCTTCCGAACGATCAGTACTCCCGTCATTGACGCAAATAACGCGTAAAGAGCAATCTTTTAAATTATCTTGATGAACAATACTATCTAAGCATCTTCTTAAATATTTTTCTGTATTATAAACAGGAATAATGACAGTTAAATCATATTTCATTCTTATTTCCTTTTTCTCCCAACTACCATATAAATACCAAAAATACCGACTAAATAAGCGGTCATAACAATCAGAAAGCTGAGTGCTGCACCTAACATATGATAATGATAAATAAATGGTTCTGTTACCAACTTAGTGATAACTAATAAAACGATATATAAACCTACTAATAAGTGCTGTTTTCGAATAATAGTTAGAATATTTTCAAAAACAATGGCTAAGGCATATAAAACTCCTGCAAAGATTAGAATTGCAAAAGGAAGAGTGTACTGTGATAATGCCACTCCAAATACTAAACTAAGAATTGGGGTGCCTATGAAGTAAGCCACTATCGTAACGGCTATCCCACCTATAAATAAATAGAGCAAGAGTTTTTTCACAATTAGAGAAAATTCTGCATACTTTTCTCGATTCCACAAAATAGCCATTTGGGTTATCAGAGGTCTAACCATTAAAATGATGAGACTCATAAAAAAAACAGGCATAAAAAGAATGTTAAAATCACGTTGCATGCCAGTCTGCAAAACTCCTTGATTTAGGCCTTTTTCAATAATAATCTTAGGCTCGTTTAAAATATATAATAAAATAAATCCATTCACAAATAATGGCCAACAAGCCAGAAAAATATCTTTTATATCTTTTTTGTAATTGCTAGAGAAGAGTTCTTTCCATTGAATCGTTTCAAAATACTTAAGAAAACTTGTTTCATAAAAAATGATAACTAAGCCATTCCAAATGACTAAAGAAAATAAACCTACAATCACAGACTTCGAAAGCAAAATACTAAGAAACAGGACAACTACACTAGTGGAATAACGGTAAAACATTGTTTTCCCAGCTATATCCATACGTTCTCTTTGTTGAAATAATCCTTGAAATAAATCAGATACCGCATCCCACATACGATACAAAATCATTAAAAATGTCAGTAAAGTCGTTTCAAAAGAATAACGGCCTTCTCCGACAATATATAAATAGGGATACAATGTAACCAACATCGCTAAAATTGTTATCAACCTAGTTTGAAAATATCCTATGAAAGAATGCTTTTGATTCACATCCGTTCCTTGATAATTTCTGACTTGAAACAATCCAATAACAATCCAAAGAGTCCCAATGGAATTCGCCAAGCTAAATTGGTCTGCTACTTTGGCAGAAGTTAATCTTGTTACAATCAGTAGATAAAGGACAGAAACTCCTGAAGCCGCTAAATTCCCCAATAAATTCCAAAAATAAATCTCTTTAGCAGAAGGATTAGTTTTTATTTTCATCTTTCTCCCTCAGTGCGATTGTTTGAACTAAATTTTTAAATTTCGTATCTAATTTTGATAATTTAATAGTAAGTTGGAATTGATTGATGAGCAATAAGAAAATGACAAATAAAAAGATAAAATTGACTGCTGATACAATTCCTAATGCACTTGCAATTGCTTCCGCTAAACTTGGGAAGATGCTAAATACTAATAGAATTAAAGAGAAAAACACCCAAAATATAGCATCGTTGATTTGAACTTGTGATTTTCGAATGCTACGTAAAATAAAGGCACAAGTCATAATAGAGACAAAAATCAATACAATTTGAAACCAAATAGTCATTTAATGTCTACCCTCTCTTTCTGAAATTTTGAATAATCAAGATAGATACAAACATATGCGTCATATATTGAATAGAGCGAGAAAGTGTCAGATAACTCTCACCAGCTTGTCTCTCTTCCATTCGCACTTGGGCTTCTGCTACTTTTACACCATGACGAATTAGATATGAGACGGTATCTGGCTCAGGTCCATAATTGATATTGAGAGCAAATTCTTTGATAAGTCCTTCAGAAAACATCCGCATACCAGAAGTTGGATCATTGATTGTCTTTCCTGTGGTTAATTTAATGGCTGCGCTAATGAGAATATTCCCCATCATCCGCAAAGACGTTTCGCGCTTTTCCGTCACAAAACGAGATCCGATAACCATTTCATAGCCTTCGTTCATTTTTGCTTCTAAAACTGAGATATACTCAGGCAAATGTTGACCATCTGCGTCAAACTGCACTGCCTTTTTATAGCCTTGCTCATAAGCATATCTAAGTCCTGTTTGAAATGCGCCTGCCAATCCTAAATTGACCGGCAAATCCACAATATTATAACTGTTTGCATGGCAAATGGCTGATGTTCTATCTTTTGAACCGTCATTGATAATCACATAATCATATTGTGAATAATTTTGAATAATATTATTTACAACATTTTCAATAGAGCCTTCTTCATTGTAGGCAGGGATAATAATCAATAAATCCGAAGATTTCACTTAATCTCATTCTCCTTAAAAATTATATAACCCCATTATACTATATCCACACGGCATTTTCTACTATTTCCATAAAAGAAACAAGAAATTTACTATAAAGACAAACCAAAATCACTCATCATACAAACGAGTGATTTTGTGCTAATGTCAAGAAAAGCTCCGCATAATTTCCTAAAAAGAGTTCCTCTGCACTATAAATTATCTGAGATTTGACAGGCAGAAAACCATTCTGAGATAAGTTTTCTTCCAATTCATCAAGATGAAAGCCATGATGATTTACGTCTGTTTTAACAAAATCTGCAATAAAAAGCTGTCCGTCCTCTACAAGATGATTTCTAAACATTGCTAGAGTCTTCTCAACATTTGGCATATGATGAAGAACACGACTAACCACGATGATGTCAAATAATTGATTTAATGGGTTTGTCAACAAATCCTGCTGTAACAAATAAACATTATCAATGGCTTGCTTTTCCACTTTTAGGCGAGCTTGATCAAGCATTTTATCTGAAATATCAACAAGCATGACTGACTTGGATTGTGCCGCTAATGGCAGAGTCACCAAGCCTGTACCACCGCCAAAATCCAAAATGCGCTTGTCAGAAAAATCTACTATTTTTTCCACTTCCTGGCGAATGAGATCAGCAATAAATATATTTTTGGGAGAATCGAATGATTCTGCCTTATGATTAAAATGATGTTCCATATTTTTAGTTTAACAGAAAGTAAATCATTCTTCAAAAAAAATACTTAACTTGTTTTCTACTTTTTTTAGTAAGCTTACTTTCAAGTCATCACGCAAAAACCTCAGAACAGTGAATTCTGGTCAACTTCCACAAGGCTGATTAGGTACTTCTTACGAGTTTGACTAGGAAACAAAATTAACCTTACCTCGCAAGCATTATTCGCAACTTCAACGCAATGTTTTGAACAATCAACTACTGTGCATCAAGCTTATTTCTATTTAATAAGCGAGGCTGAGAAACTACTATCCCAGCCTCGTCTACTATTTGACATATTTTTTATTTAGTCATCAAATCCATTTGGGTGTTTGCTTTGCCAATGCCAAGCATCTTGACACATACGCGTAATATCAAATTGTGCTTCCCAACCAAGCTCTTCTTTTGCTTTGGTAGAGTCAGCATAGCAAGTTGCAATGTCACCAGGGCGGCGGTCAACAATCTTGTAAGGAATTGGTTTGCCGACTGCTTTTTCCATATTTTGGATAATTTCTAAAACAGAGTATCCTTTACCGGTACCAAGGTTATAGATATTTAGACCAGCAGTTCCTTCAATTTTTTGCAGAGCAGCCACATGTCCTTTTGCCAAATCCACCACGTGAATATAGTCACGAACGCCGGTACCGTCAACTGTTGGATAGTCATTGCCAAATACTTGCACTTCTTTTAATTTTCCAACAGCAACCTGCGTCACATATGGCAAGAGATTATTTGGAATGCCATTTGGATTTTCACCCAAATCACCACTTTCATGAGCACCAATTGGATTAAAATACCGAAGCAAGACAACATTCCAGTTTGCATCAGATTTGTAAATATCCGTCAGCATTTCTTCAATCATCAGTTTTGTACGTCCGTAAGGATTGGTGACTGACAGAGGAAAATCTTCTAAAATTGGAACGGTATGAGGATCTCCATAGACAGTTGCAGAAGAGCTGAAAATGATATTTTTGCAATTGACTTCTTCCATGACGCGTAGCAATGTCAATGTTCCTGTAATGTTGTTTTCGTAATAAGTCAATGGAATTTGTGTTGATTCACCAACTGCTTTCAACGCTGCAAAATGAATCACACCTGTTGGTTGTTCTGCTTTAAAGATTTCAAGTAAGGCTTTCTTATCACGAATGTCCACTTGATAAAATGGAATTTTTTGACCAACAATTTGTTCTACAACTTCTACACTTTTTTTGCTGCTGTTCACTAAATTATCAACAATAACAACTTCGTGTCCAGCATTGATTAACTCAATAACGGTATGCGTTCCGATAAATCCGGCTCCACCTGTTACTAAAATTTTATGTTTCATGATTCTCCTTTAAAGACAATGCTTCAATAATAGAGTTTATTTCAACACTTTTTGAGTCTTAGCATAGTTAGCTTCGACAGCTTCTTTTTCAGCTTTCCACCAATCTTGGTGGTCTGTATACCATTTTATAGTTTCTTTCAAACCAGCTTCAAAGTTAGTAAATTCAGGTTTCCAGCCAAGTTCATTACGCAACTTACTAGCATCAATAGCATAGCGCAGGTCGTGACCCGCACGGTCTGTTACACTATCGTAAGCGTCAGCTGGTTGTCCCATTTCTTTAAGAATGAGCTCTAGCACTTCTTTGTTATTCTTCTCACCGTCTGCACCAATTAGGTAGGTTTCACCAATCTTCCCTTTTGTGAGAATGGTCCAAACCCCTGATGAATGGTCATTAGTATGAATCCAGTCACGAACATTCTTTCCTTCACCATAAAGTTTTGGACGAATGCCTGAAAGGATATTGGTAATCTGACGCGGAATGAATTTTTCGATGTGTTGATATGGTCCGTAGTTGTTTGAACAGTTAGAGATGGTGGCCTTAACACCGAAAGAGCGCACCCAAGCCTTGACAATCAAATCAGAAGCTGCCTTAGTTGAAGAATAAGGTGAACTTGGATTGTACTTCGTTTCTGGTGTGAATTTTTCACCCAGTCCTTCACCGTGACCTGGAAGATCTTCACGAAGAGGAAGGTCTCCGTAAACTTCGTCAGTCGACACATGATGGAAACGAATGTCGTATTTACGAACTGCTTCTAAGAGTGTGTATGTGCCTACAAAGTTGGTGAAGATAAATGGGGATGGATCTTTGAGAGAATTGTCATTATGACTTTCGGCTGCATAGTGAACAATTGCATCCGCATTCTTAGCTACTTGATCAACAATTGCTGCATCTGCAATATCTCCAACGACTAACTCCACTCGGTCGCCTAGAATTTCTTCAATGTTGGCACGATTACCAGCATAAGTTAGCTTATCCAGAACTGTGATATGCACATCTGGAAAGTTATTGTACACATAGTGAACAAAGTTAGAACCGATAAAACCAGCACCACCTGTCACTACAATATTTTTATATTCAGTCATGAAAAGATTTTCTCCTATTTTCTGAGGGTATTATAACATATCTTTGGTCAAAGGTTTAACATCCTTAAGCATTGGATGATTCTTATCTGCTTCAGAAACTTCTGCCTGATCAAGACTTTCCCATTCAATCCCAAGAGCAGGGTCAGCATAGTTGACAAAGGCATACTTAGGTTTTAATTCCAATGCCCAGTAGTCATTGACCAAATAGCTATAAGAAACCGTATCTGACAACACTTGAAAGCCATTTGCTACACCGCGAGGAACGAAAATCCCTTTGCTGGCATCAATAACCGTTTGGTAGGTATTTCCGAATGTTTCCCCTTCACGCAAATCAACCCAAGAACCGAGAACTTTTCCGCCATCTGCGACAGAAATGTACTTGTCCCAAGGTTCTGCATGGAGTCCACGGAGCACATTTTTGCGGGAAAAGCTGACATTGTTTTGAAGCTTACCTTCTGCAAAAAAGCTTTCTGGAAAACCAAGGGGCACCATTTTTTCTTTTTGAAAGTTTTCCTTGAACCAGCCACGATTGTCTCCATGTACTGGAATATCAAATTCCAGCATGCCAGGAATGGCTTCAATCTTACGGGCTACTAATTTCTTTTCAAAAAATTGTTCAGACATGTTTTATTCTTCTCCAATCAAGCGCAATAAGTAATGACCGTATTCGTTCTTTTTAAGTGATTGTGCCAAATCATGCACTTGTTCTTTGGTAATATAACCCATACGGTAGGCAATTTCTTCTAAGTTTGCTACTTGCACATTTTGCATACGTTGAACGGTTTCAATGTATTGAGCAGCTTCTAACAAGCTCTCATGTGTACCAGTGTCCAACCAAGCAAAACCACGTCCCATAAGCTCAACAGACAAATCGCCGCGGTCTAAGTAAGCCTTATTGACATCAGTGATTTCCAGCTCTCCACGTGGACTAGGCTTGATATTTTTAGCAATTTCTACTACGTCATTGTCATAGAAATAAAGTCCTGTAACTGCATAGTTAGAACGTGGTTGTTCTGGTTTTTCTTCAATAGAGATTGCATTCATATTGTCATCAAATTCAACCACACCAAAACGTTCTGGATCTTTCACTTGGTAACCAAAAACAGTCGCTCCTTTTTCCTTTGAAGCAGCCTTTTGAAGCATTTTGCTAAGGCCTGGTCCATGATAAATATTATCACCTAAAATCAAAGCCACATGGTCATCACCGATAAAGTCGGCACCAATAATAAAGGCTTGAGCCAAACCATCTGGACTTGGTTGCTCAGCATAAGAAAGTTTGATGCCAAACTCCGAGCCATCACCCAACAAATCCTCAAAGCGAGGAAGATCTGTTGGTGTTGAGATAATCAAGATATCCTTGATACCAGCTAGCATGAGGGTTGACAATGGATAATAAATCATGGGTTTATCATAAACCGGCATGAGTTGTTTAGATGCAGCTCTAGTCAAAGGATATAAACGCGTACCAGAGCCGCCTGCAAGAATAATACCTTTCATAATGAGTTTCCTCTCTTAATGTATTCTCTTTATTTTACCATTTTTGAAAGCGGATGTCACTTTTTACTTAAAAACTAAAATTTTAAAGCACACTCCTGTAAGAGTTTCTTGGATTTACATTTAACCTAAAATCATTGCTAACTCAGTCATACAATATCGTCTTGGTTTCTTTGATACAATGATTTTCTTCATCCCAATAGTGAATACGCTCAAAAGAGCCTTCTCGCCAGTATAAAGGAAGCCTATCCCTGATATCATCCTGCATAGATATTGAATCCAGTTCATCAATTGACCACCATTTTGGCTGACCTTCTCGTGATTTTGTTAGTAGTTCTCCTTCAAAATTCTCACATAGAAAATCATAATAGACATAACGCTCTGCTTTTGTCGGATTGGTAAAACCTGAAATGCCTTTAAGCTGTAAATTCAAAGCTATCAATCCTGTTTCCTCTTTCAACTCTCGCACAGCTGCTTCAAAAAAAGATTCTGGAAACTCAACTTTCCCACCTGGTTGAATCCAGCCTTTAAAATCATCATGCTGGCGGTTAAGCAAAAGAACTTTGTCCCCTTTTTTCACACAAATATTAACCCAATTTAAAATTTTTTCTGTCATCTATTTCTCTTTCTTAATGTATCTTTCAATGGGATAATCCGCTGGATTTAAGCTACCGCTTTTTCCCTGAACCATCTGAGCTAAATGATAACCGATGAGAGGGCCTGTCGTCAAACCAGAAGAGCCTAAACCACTGGCTGCAAATACTTGCGAAAGATCTGGCACCTGACCAAAAAAGGGAGAAAAGTCACTGGTATAGGCTCGAATTCCGACCCGTTCGCTCATTCTGTTTGCTTGAGACAAACTAGGAAAATAGTAAAAAGCTTCCTGTTCCATTTTATCCAGCAAGTCTTGATCCACTCTTAAATCATAGCCCATTTCATTTTCGTGAGTAGCGCCCATACTGATTTTGCCATTTTGAAAAGGAATAATATCTAGCTCTCCTTCTGGCATGACCACTGGATAATCATTTGTCATCAGACCAGTCTGATAATCTCGTAATTGACCTTTTTGTGGACGAATATCCACTTGATAACCTAGTGGTTTCAACAGCTCAGGCAACCACGCTCCTGTTGCTAATATAACTTGATCAAAACAAGAACGATTAATCCAGCAAGCATCATCTCGAATATCCAAATTTACTTTCTTTTGGATTAGGTTTGCACCACTAGCCGCAAGCAGAATCTGAGTCAATAAAGAACCGTCCACGCGTGCTCCTCCAGAAGCATAGAGCAGCCGGTCAAAACCTTGAAGCCCCGGAAAGTACTCCATTGCTTCCGCTCGTGAAAATAACTGCAAGTTACCAATTAGTTGCGACTCATGCCGCCGTTGGTTTGCTAACTCATAGAGCGTCTCCAGACTTTTCTCTTTTTTCTTCAATAAAAAGACGCCAGTTTGCTGATAAAACTTCGTTGCAAAACCGTCCTTCTGTAAATCAGCTATCAAATCCAGATAAAAATCTGCTCCCAGTCGTGCCATACGATACCACGCTTTATTACGCCGTTTGGAAAACCATGGGCTGATAATACCAGCTGCTGCCTTGGTTGCCTGACCTATTCCATGATCAAAAATGGTCACCTGAAAGATAGAATTTTTCGATAGATAATAAGCAGCAGTCGATCCGACAATCCCTGCTCCGATAATCGCTACTTTTTTCATACAATTTCCTACTTAGATATGTTTAAACGGATTTGTAGAAACCTGACTGGCTAAAAATTCAACTTCCCAACTCTCTTCTACTTTCCAGTCTTGAAATTTTTCAACTAATTTTTCTACAAAGAGCACTTCTATATGGTGACCCGGATCCAAAGCTAGAAGCCCCTCGCTCAGCATATCCTGTGCTGTATGGTAGTAAATATCACCTGTAATATAAAGCTGAGCGCCCTGTGCTAAAGCCTCCTTGTAAAAGGACTGACCACTGCCACCACAGATCGCCACTTTCTCAATCATTTGCTCCAAATCCACATCCGAATAAGTCACCAAACGCAAACTATCCAGACCAAAAGTTTCCTTAACCTTGCCTGCAAATTCTCCAAAAGTCTGAGGTGCAATCTTGCCAATACGACCAATGCCGTGTTCAGGAACCGTTTCGCTAAGATAATCCGTATCAGTGATTTCTAGTAGATCACAGAACCAGTCATTGAGACCGTCATCCACAATATCAATATTGGTATGGCTGACATAGACTGCAATATCGTGCTTAATCAGATCGATGTAAATCTGATTCTGAGGTCGGTCTACCACTAAATCCTTAATAGGCCGAAAGATCGGTGCGTGCTTAACCAAAATCAAATCTACATCTTTTTCAATCGCCTCTGCAACTGTCTGCTCGCGGATATCCAAAGCTACCAGTACTCGCTTAACTTCCTTATTCATAGTTCCAATTTGCAGTCCACAGACATCTCCCGTCATGGACAGATCCTTAGGACAGTATGCTTCATAACGGTTAATAACATCACTTGCCAGCATGCAGTACCTCCTTGATTTGCTTGATTCTTTGGGACATAGCAGAGCGTTCCGTTAGATTTTTCTCAGGGATTTTAGCCAAAGCTTTTTCCAGCTTGTCTACTTCTCGCTGCCATTTATCTAGAAAAACAGCTGATTGCTCTCTCATTAGATAAGGTCCGAAGCGTTCTTGTTCAGCATTCAACACTTGATGCCCCTGTTCAGCTATCATTATCTCGTAAAATTTCCCATTTTCTTCCACAATAGCTTCTTCTGTAATTTGAAAATCATGACCACACAACCACCTGCGAAGTTCATCTTCCCGATTGTTAGGCTGAAGAATCAGACGCTTAACAGATGCCAATTTCGCACTGCCATTGTCTAAAATATCTGCTATCAATCGTCCTCCCATCCCTGCAATGATAATAACGTCAATCTGATCTTTTTTATCAAAAGCTACCAGACCATTTGCCAAGCGGACAGAAATTTTATCGGACATGTGGTTATCGGCCACATTCGTCACCGCAGACTGATAAGGTCCCTCAACAACTTCACCAGCAATGGCTGAGGAAATTCTCCCCTGCTGAATTAGATAAATCGGTAAATAAGCGTGGTCACTTCCTACATCCAAGATTTTGGCATCCTGTGGTACAAAACCAGCCACTTTTCTCAAACGTTTTGAGATATTCTTTACTTGCATGATAACTCATTTCTAAAATAATCGTTTCACTTAGTATATCATTTTTAAGGAACTAAAAAAAGAGTCTATTCCAAGAGAATAAACTCCGATTTCTTAATCTCGCCACAAATCCATAGCCTTCAAAAAATCATCCGAGACAGTGATATTTTGTGGATTTGTCGCCTCACGCTCTTCTCGCTTCGCTTCTACCTGTGCTACTGTTGTAATGCCTTCACGGCGCCAATTCCGTAAAATAGCTTGGATGTATTTCCAGTTTGCCTTTCCATTAAAAACAGCTTCACGAAGAGCAGCAGTAACAAGTTCAGGACTGGTCTTGTCATCTTGAATCGTCTTTGTTAAATCCTCGATTTCAAACGGTGTCAAGAGACGACCTAATTCTTGCTGAAAAGTCTCAACCAAGTCTTTTAAAACATTCTGAGAAATAGCTTGCGCAACGCTTGAGTGATTCTCTACAATTTCATCCAATCGTTCAAGCGCTGGCAGTGCATCAAAAACTGCCTCAATTTCACCATTGAGGGCAATTGTTTTATATTGCAACAATCCTTTTTCTGTCAAATTTGACATAGAGCGATTGACCTCTGCAACGGATTTCCCAATACTTTCCGCAATCTGAACAGGAGAAATCTCTTCTAGCGACGTTGTATTTTGCAAATAGAAAAATTGCCAGACCAAAAAGTCATCACTATTATCAAATATCTCATGAAAATGAAAAAGAAGCTCAGTTGGCAATACTAAATTGCCCGTCTTATACGCTGATAAATAAGTCATAGCACCTCTTATAAATAAGCAAACAAGGAAGCGTCATTTGCTGCATTTTCTCAGTCAAATGGTGTTTCTTGATAAACAGCATAATTAATCCAATTGTTGAAAAACAGCGCCGCAGCCAGATTCCATCGTAAACAGGGGACTGAAGTAACGTCATCATTTTTGAAATAATTTTCTGGAATACGCAGATTCAGCCCTTCGTCTACATCACGCAAATATTCTTTTGCCAAGGTCTCGCGGTCATATTCCAAATGACCAAAGCTATACACTTCGCGAAGATCACGACTTGCCACAACGGAGGCATCGACTTCTTCTCCACAAGCTAAAATTTCCAAATTACTCTTATTTAAAATATCCTCTTTGCGAACTTCTGTATACCGCGAATGAGGAGCTGCGTATTCATCATCAAAACCACGAAACAGCAAATTTGGTTTTTCTGGTGTGGATTGACTATAAATACCGGACAACTTGCGCTTCATCTGGTGTTTGGCAATGCCATAACGAGCATAAAGAGCCGCTTGCGCTCCCCAACAAATATGCAACGTTGAGTAAGCATGCGATTTGGACCAGTCAATAACTTGTCGAAATTCTTCCCAATAATCTACTGCTTCAAAAGGCAAATGCTCGACTGGCGCTCTAGTGACAATCAAACCGTCAAAATAACGACCCTTGATCTCATCAAAAGTCTTATAAAACGTCTCCATATAGTCCGCATGTGTCGTTTTGAAGGTATGAGAAGTCATATAAAGAAATTCAATCCGAAGTTGCAATGGCATATTTGCTAAATGACGCAACAACTGCGTTTCTGTTACTGGTTTTTGCGGCATTAAATTCAAAATCAAGATATTCAGAGGACGAATATCTTGGTGTTCTGCACGCTCATCATCCATGACAAAGATATTCTCAGATCTTAAAATGTCAACAGCTGGTAATTTCTTATCAATTTTAATAGGCATGAAAATATCTCCTTTTACGTTCTGCTTTTATTATACTGAAAGGAGATATAGTTTTCAATTATACTTTTTTACAACAAGATATAGCTTTTACTTATACCTTAATAATGCATGAGAACTTTGTAATCGTAGTTACCAATAGCTTCTCGTCCCTTCAATTTATCCAATTCAATAAGGAAAGCGCAACCTGCAACGATACCACCTAAACGTTCAACCATTTCAATTGTTGCTTTAACCGTTCCTCCCGTTGCAAGAAGGTCATCAACAATCAGTACGCGTTGTCCAGGCTTGATAGAGTCTGCGTGCATTGTTAAGGTATCTACACCATACTCTTTTTCATAACTAGCTGAGATAACCTTACGAGGCAATTTCCCAGGCTTACGTACTGGAGCAAAACCAACTCCAAGCTCATAAGCTACCGGACATCCAACAATAAATCCACGCGCTTCTGGACCGACAATCATGTCAATTTTCTTGTCCGTAGCATATTGGACAATTTCACGAATGGCATAGCTGTAGGCATTCCCATCTGCCATTAATGGGCTAATGTCACGAAATAAAATCCCTTCTTGCGGGTAATTTTCAATGGTTGCAATATAATCTTTTAAATCCATAACTGTCTTTCTATCAAAAAGTTTTTACTCTCTATTATATCATGTTTTTTAGGAAATGGGGCAGAAAACATACTTGCTTTCAAAAAATAGTCACAGCACAGTCATTCTCGTCTTTTGCTATTTTAAAATAATACTTGCAACAATTGGACTGACAATCACATACATAATCCCTGTCACCCCAATAGCTAGACCAGCCATAGCTCCTGCAACTTGTCCGTATTTAAAGGCTGTCCCTGTCCCAACAGCATGTCCCGTTCCTCCAAGAGCTAAGCCTACTGCAACAGGATCTTTGATTTTTAAGATTTTTAAAACAGTCGGACCGATCACACTTGTCAAGATTCCCGTTGCAACTACAACTACCAACGTCACTGTCGTCAGCCCTTGCATTTTATCTGTAATTCCAACCGCCATAGCTGTTGTTACTGATTTGGGAAAGAGTGAAATTGCTAAGAAAAAATCCATTCCAAAAGCCTTGGCGACCAAGGCCGTAAAACTAGTATTCACTACTACCGCTATAAAAGTACCAACCAAAATGCTTCTGGCATGGTGTTTCATGAGATGAAATGTTTTATACAAAGGAATTCCCAGTGCAACCGTTGACGGCACAATGAGATTATTCAAATACGCCCCGCCTACGTAGTAATTCTTGTAAGAAATTCCTGTCAATTTTAAAAATACAATGACAAATATGGTGGCTAGAAGTAAAGGGGTTGTCAAAGGATGCGGAAATCTGCGAAAAATCAACATTCCTACCAGATAAGCAAAGATTGATAAAGCCAAACCAAATAAAGGATTGCCCCACAAATTAGACATTTCTTGTTTCTCCTTCTCCGTAATCTCCTTCAAAGCGATTTTTGATAAAATGAACAACCACGGCAATGACAACCACATTGATCACAATCGCTCCAACAATAATCAAAACAATCGGCAGCAGATAAGGCGCAATGACATGAAATTTATCCATAATTCCGACCGCTGGCGGCAAAAATAGAATCGTCATATTGGCTAATAAAAAATTTCCCACAATACTCACATGCCGCAATCTGAAAATTTTAAATTGCAAAGCCGAAAAAAGAAGAATGAGGCCAATAATGCTTCCTGGAATAGGCAAATGAAAAAGATAGGAAATCCCTTCTCCTATCAAAGAAATCGAAAAAATAATCATCAATTGTACGTATAATTTCACAAGAAACCTCCAAACTTTCTAGTAACAGTCTACTACTTTTCAGAAAAATTTCAATATTTTTCAAAAAAATAAATGAGTGAATCCGTTCTCTTCACTCATTTTATCTTCTAGTAAGGAAAAAACGCCACTAACGAGCGTTTTGTAACAAAACGGAAGACATGGGATTCGAACCCACGCACGCTTTCACACGCCTACTGCGTTTCCAACACAGCCTCTTAAGCCTCTTGAGTAATCTTCCATATTTAACAATGGAGCCGGTGGGGGAATCTGAAAGATTATAAAATCAGTATTCTCCCACTTTGTTGTATCCTTTTTTGACTCCTTACAAAAATTTTAATCATTATCGTCAAGCTGTTTCAAAACATCTTTCCCAAAGGCATTTAAACAAAAAGAGCCGTCGCTCGGCTCTAAAATATTCTGTCTTGTTTTTCTAACTTTTTGGGTAAATTTTGGGTGACAAAAAGCAAAAAGCCGATAATACAGGCTTTTAGAGAGGATATATATGATAACCAAAGGAAAAGCCCGTAAAATCGGGCTTTTTTGATTTTCCGTCAGGTTAAATCAGGCTAACTTTAAAAATATTTTGGGGCGGACTGTTTTTCCTACCTCATTTTTTGCAAAGTAATTATTTCTATTTTCATGATTTTTTATACACAAAAAATCGATCTATCATCATTGAAAAGTTCTTAAAATATTTTAGTTTTTATGACAAAACCTCTCTTGCATAGCTATACAATTTTTCGGCAGTCAATAACGTCATTTTATCCATGCTTGTTTTACCACTCCTTAAATCAGCTACAGTTGACCACGGAATCTCTGCTCCTTTAGCAATTGAGCTTGTACTTTCATTACTTTCAAGTAGTTTTTGGATTTCTTCTCTCATTTTGGAATTCTTTCTGATTTCACTTTCGTTTATCCTTTAGGATTACTATAAATACAAAGAACACGAGTACGAATATTGGTAAATATTTCATTTTTTCGTTTGATATGATATAATCAAAGTAGGAGCAGGGGCTTTCGCCCCTGACCTACAGAGCCTTATTTGAACCGCTTTGCTTTGCGTGGCTTGCGTTCTTTTGGCTCTTTTTTTATTGCCATGATAACACTTGCAATCCCTGTCAACAGGGTTCCGGTTGCTACCATTAAATCGGCAATCTCTGATATTTTCATATCTTTCCTCCTTTCTGATTATATCATATCACGGTACACCGTGAATGTCAACACTTTTTCTCAAAAAAATCAACTTTTTTAAAATAGCCCTTAAAAAGGAAATCTTGCTATAAGACGCTAGTTTTCATAAACATAAAATAAAAAAGAGCCCTAGCTTAAATAGCTAGGACTTATGTGTTTTATGTTTCGGATCAATGCGTGTAATGTTAAAATATCCATCAGAATTATAATAACCAAATATCCGAAATGGTTGATTATCTTTTCCATAATGTATCACATCTCTACCATTAATTTCTTGTTGTATCTGACCTTTAGTTCGTAGGTATAATTTATCAACAATAGAGATCGTTAAATTCTTTCCGATAGTCTCATCAATAAATTTATGCAAATGTTTAATATCTGGATTTTTTAAGTCTTTAAAACAAAAATTATTGTCTAATTGTTCGCAAATTGCGAGTTTAAAAAGTGTTTCATTTTTAGAATTAGTTAAGCGAGTTCCTTTTTCATATGAAACCCGCTTTTTATCAGTTAAGTTTTTCAAAAAAATTAATCTCCACTATAGATGGAAAGATAGTACTCTCTCATATCTTCGGCTGAAATTTCATTATCGCTAGGTTCTGTCTCGTTCAAGCCTTTTCGAGCGTTTCTCCAAGGAGTCTCACTATGTGTCAAAGCTTCTAATTCATTAGCCGATTTATCACCATATGTCATCCAAACAGACCATAATAAGTCTAATGCCTTAGGCTCAAATGTTGATGAGTTATCTTCGATTCTTTCAATATCATTCCAACCATATTCTTTATACTTGTTATAAAGTTCTGGAGATACAGGACCGTGTACCCATGCTTCGAAGTGTGTGTCATTTATAAGTGAACAGTTAAATAATGCATGGCACCATGCTTCGAAATAATAAGATAATTTTTGTAACTTTTTAGGAGTCATTGATTCTTTAGACAAAAACCATTCAGAAACATCAAAAATACTGTATCGTTTCATTTTATTACTCCTCCTTTTATATAATATTTTTATTATATATTTTAATTGTAACATATTTTTAAAATAAAATATAAAAAAATTTATTTTTTTGCAAAATAAAAAACCCTAGCTTTTGCTAGGGGTTACTTGTTTTATTTAAAAAGAGATTTCAGCCATGTAACAAATGGTCAACGCTCCAAACAGAGAGCCAAATTTGACCGCTTGCTGCAAGTGTAACGTGT